>UMGZ01008028.1_pt1 | contig 27597 bp, 40 predicted proteins | sample 1965421 | NCBI WGS metagenome assembly UMGZ01 (sample SAMEA4836087, study PRJEB28245) | human gut metagenome | biome: gut microbiome; material: fecal sample | place: Denmark | collected 2008
TACAGCCTTCACTATATTTAAGACAGCCATGCCATGGATTCCATAGATTTAGCATTAGAAAAATGTAAATGATTGTATTGCTTAAAAACGTACTTATTGCCTAGTTTTACACCATTTTAAAACAATAAAATAATTTTTAAAAAGTTACATAAAATACAAAATGGCACACAGAATGGCACATGTGCCACAAATAGAAAAAGCCCCTATTACCTAGATTTTTTCTAAGTAATAGGGGCTTTTTTTTAGCAATAAAAGAAAATGTTATTTAATTATAATTCTTTTGTTAGATTTTATCTATAATTTTATTTACTTCTGCGATACCTTTACCATCTAGCTTATCTACTATTCCAAGATAAGCCACATTTCTAGCTACTACAGATGTGCTAGTAGTTGTAATTATTTGTTTTTGTAATTTGTCCTTAAGCTTTCGTTTTTCATCCTCAAGTTTGGACCTGATAAAAATTTTTGCAAATTCTTTTAATATGTTCATGCTTATTCCTCTGTTGGTACTAATTTAAAATAATTTTTCTGCGTCAGTTATACCTCTAGCGATAGCATTGGCAAATTCTTCTATTCTATACATAAGTTTATAAGCATCTTCTTGATTTGAAATAAATGCTGCTTCTACTAATACCGCAGGCATAGTTGTTTCTCTTAATACACATAAATCTGGTCTTACTTTAATACCTCTATCTACCATATTAAGAGAATTAACAATTTGTGCTTGAATACATTTAGCTAATAGTTCCGCTTTACCACCCGTACTATAAACAAGCGTTTCTGTTCCTTTTGCACTAGTATTAGCTGCACTATTACAATGAATAGATACAAAAATATCTGCACCACTATTATTTGCAGTAGCACAGACATTAGGTTTACCTTTTGTTTCTCCGTTTAAATTATCTGATTGCAATAGTTGACATGGGTAACCGATTACTTCCATTGTCTTTTTTAATTTTTTGCCAATAGCTAAAGCAATATCTACTTCTCTAATACCATTCGCACAAGTTCCAGGGTCTAAATCCATATCATGCCCCGGATTAATGAAAACTTTTAACATGAAAATCACTCCTATTTAAAATCTTAACAGTATCTTGATATCACGATTTATTTACCGAAACATCTTGATATATTATAATATTTTCCTTAAAGCCTTGATTTACAGGGCTTTTTTTATTTGCCTGTTATTTGCAAACTGGTAGAAATCGACCAGTTTAAACCCCTCGATTTCGAGGCATTTAGAAATTCTCTTTTTGTAAAACAGCCGATAAAAAAGCTGATAAAAAGCCGACAAAATACCGATAAAAAGCCGAAAGCCTTCCAATTACCAACTGATAAAAAACCAGTAATAGCAATGGTTTACAGGTTTTACCATCCAATTTACCATCCAATTTACCAACCGATTAACAGCCGAAAAACAACCGTATTACAAAAAGCCGATATTTTGTAAGATAGGATAATCCCTGTTACAAAAACGGCTTATTTTGCAATATGATTAACGGTTCTTTTTCAACTCCGTAAACTGTGCCAGCACATCCTTTAATTTCTGCGGTATCGGCAGTCCGCAGTTAGCGGCATTTTCGAGAATACTCAAGCCTTCACGCCCAATAAAAAAGAGCATAACAACGTCTTTAGCCATTGTCTGCCCTATAAGGTCAATTCTGTATGTTGCCGATATTAGTAAAAGGATAACGACTTTTTTCAGCGCGCCTGTACCGCATTTGCCACTGTCCAGCTTCATGTTCGGATTAATGCATGCAGCACTTATGCCGGTTATATAATCTATCACCATTAGAATTAACAGCGTTTCGAAAGTTTCACTGGATTCACCGAATAAATGCTGCATTAAAACACCCACAAAGGCAACACCTCCGCCCACTATTGTTTCAAGTCTTGTTGGAATGAGAGAACTTATAAAATTTATGGTTTGCTCATACATAAATTACCTCGTTAAAAATTTATTTGATAAAACAAACTACCCGCCATTGTAGCATATGCGTCCTTATTGTCTACACTGTCATCGACCCATTTTTCTTTTCCCCACGCTATAGTGGATGTAATTAAAAAAGCTTCAAAGGCAGAACAACCTGCACGCTGAAGCTGGTCGGAAATTATATAGCCTGCCGCAAAGTGCAAGGCTTTGTCTGTCGGTATTTCATCTTGCAGGTTATGCAACGATTTAGCTGAGCATATAGAACACATACAGGCTATACAGACTGCCATAATTATTAATATCTTACGCATTTTTATCACCTCCCTTCATGGAGATATTTCCTAAAATGATATAAATGGGAAGTTGACGGTCGATAGCATAGAGGTATCTAACCAACTAACTATAGGCGGTGCGCCACCGTTGGGGCAGGACGCTATAGATAAGTTACAAAACCAGATTATTGCACCTAGCCAAAATTTATATATCGATAGTACAAACGGTTCGGATGAAACAGGAGACGGAACAGCTAATAATCCTTATAAAACAATAAATAGAGCATATAACGCCATTAAGGATTTTGTACCTAATGTTAGCTTTGTCTTAGAAAACACTACAACAAAGGATTATATTGTTACAGGTATGGAGTTCACTATCAAAGCAAATTTAGAACGAATAGCATTTGTACCTAAATATTGGGACGCAGCACATCAAAGCAGGGTAAACTTAATAATTAAATATGGAAAAATTTCATATGGACCTGTAAATCAAAGCGGAATACTTGTAACGTCTTACGCATGGGGAACAGTATTGTTAAGAGCATATGCTAGTGTCTTGTTTAGAGGATTAAATATTTCTGTAGAAGATGGATATACAGGAGAACAATATGCTTCATATCTATTAGAAGCTAAAAAAGTAGAATATGACAACTGTAATATTAATTTAGGAAAGTTAGCTTTAATGTTTTCTAGAAATATTACAGATAATATCTTGACAATTAATGAAGGTAGCTTAACAGGCTGTACTGGTTTTTTTGTTGTACATGACAGTCCACATTATATTGAAGAACCTAATATTAATAACATTCACGATATTAATTTATTGGACACATCTCCTACATCTGTTTATGTTTATAACTCTATTATTGTTAACGGTACTACTATTCCGTCTGCTATGCTAAAAAACGGTAACCAAGGAATTGATGATGGTATACATGTAATTTATAAAAATTGGAGCTAACAAAGGCAATCTACACACAAGGATTTGATTAAGTTACCGCTCCCGATTGCCTTTGCTGATTAGCTCCAGTTTTTATATAACACAGTAACTTTGTTGTCAATTCCTCTTTCTCCTAAACTATAATCTAATACAATCGAAGGAATTGTAGTACCCCCATAAACTATTGCCTGTAAAGTAGTTGGAATAGAATTTAAAAATATGCTATTTGTCAGTGAATCAACTGCTGGTTCTTCGCTAGAAGCTGTAATTCGTGATAAATCTCCAAATAATAATCCACTATAATTATCTAAATTAACATCATCTACCTTAAGAACATTGTTTAAATTATTATTTACTTGTAAAGAATAATCTGTAGCATTTATAATACAGCTGTGAATATACACATTTTTAGCATATAATAAAAATCCTATAGGATAATATTTTGTATAATCGTCTCCAATATAAATATTCATACCGCTAATACTAACAGTATCTATATTACTAGCTATAAAATTTCCCCAACCAAAAAGCTGTATGCTTCCATGATAAGCTATAAATGCTTTACCTTTATTTATGGTTAGTTTTGGTTTAAATTCATCACTTTGTAATATTTTTTCCCAATCAGTAATCGTAATATTAAAACTTTCCGTTTGTTTGCCCTGAAAATCTATTGGGTGCATAGAATAATTAAGATTTTCGCAATCGTTATCTATTACTATTGTTACAGTTGGTACATCATAGTTAATTTTAGTTGCGGTAAAATCTATCGTCTTGTATGGTTTTGTTATTGTTCCGTCTCCTGTTTCATCTGAACCATTATTACTAACGTATAACGTTTGGCTAGGTGCGATAATCTGTGCTTGCAACTTATCTATAGCGTCCTGTCCCAATGGTGGTGCGCCGCCTATAGTTAGTTGGTTAGATATCTCTATACTATCCACGGTCAACTTCCCATTTATATTAGAATTGCCAGTAACACCTAGGTTGCCATCTACATTCAAATTTCCGTTTATTGTGCCGCCTTGATTGGTTATATCATATATCCAATTAGTCCATGCACCGCCAAAATATATACGGTGATATGCTCCTGCTTGGTCTGGCTGTGTACTGTTTGCATAATATACTTGTACTATTGTATCTGTTCCGTTTTTCAAAACGACAAGTTCACCGTTTCCATTTGCGCCAACCGGTTGATGATATGTTGCCGAAAATGTTGCACCGGATATTTTATAAGTTCTGCTTTCTGTTAAACTATTCCAATCCGTTGTGTTATTTGCTACTTCTGCTTCGGTAACAAGTACAGTTTTTAATTGGTTGGTTAAAGTATCTCCCAAGGTGTCTTCTAATGTAATTTCATTCCAGTAATTGGAATTGGAAATATTTTGGACGCCTGCGGGCGTGTTAGCACCGTTTTCAGCTTTACATACATATAATCTGTCGCCATTTCTTACCAACATACCAACGGAATAATCCATAGCCGAGCTATAAGCGAATATACCACCATTTTGAAAGTATCTAATAAATTTACTTAATAAATTTAAAACGCCGTTAAAATCGTTTCTCTGCGGTGGTATACCACCTTGAGCAAGTGGTTGCTGTGTTACATAAGGGAATCCATATTCAACGCTGAATAATCCCTTAGAGCCGTCATTTGTATCTGGAATTGGGTTCTTATCACCGTTCCATGCTAATTCGTTTGATAATGAGGTAGGTTGATTTACTATTGCCATAATTAAAAGTCCTCCTTACTGTTTTAAATAATTAAATACACCGTTCTTAAATGTATTAAGGTGGCTACCTCTAAAACCAAGAATGTTACTATAATCAAGGTCGCTTAATGTTACAAATACGCCTTGATTAAACGGATTTAATTCACTGCCGCAAAATCCGAATATTGGGTCTTCCGATACTACTAAAACATCCCAACCAACGCCAGCCGCTAAAAGAGCAAGCATACCATTATAAAAAAGAACCCTATCAACATTAGTGATAGAGTTCGCACGCCATACAAAACGCACCTGCATAGGCGTTTTATTATATTTATCTCCGTTGGATAATGTTCCCTCTTTATGTTTTTGTAACACGAACATCTGATATCTATTTTTATAGAGTTCTACAGTAGCCTTACACAAATTTTCCATTGTGCTGTCTGAAATATTGGCTAGGGCTTTAAATTTTAATAAGTCCCTATAATAATCATCATTCAATGTAACGCTCGTACCATCATAAAACGGGGCTGTCCTAGGTATTCCAATAATTCTTCCTAATACGTCTAACCCTACCCCGTTCGCTGTATCGATATCCATTATATTTTTTAAAAAAGACGCTATATCCTTATTTGTAGCTATATCCTCGGAAAAATAATATAATATCGATTTTATAGTCGGGCTGTTACTGTATTGCGATATTATATACTCTTGATTGTCTATATTGTTTTTATTATCTGTATCTGCCATTTATAATTGCCCCTCTGAAAAAATAATATTTTCTTTAGACAATACCGGCATAACATTAAGCGGAATGTCTATATATTCATCATAATTTTGATTATTAAGGGCGATATCTATTTTTTGCAAATTAGTTAAACCTGCATTAAGTGCAGGTTGATAAAACCTTGCAGAGTATAGGGTATCGCCCATTTTAACGCGTATTGTATCCTGTAATTCTCCATAAAAATTTTCTATTATTGCATTTTTCACCGCTTCTGTATCGTATTCTGTGAACGGTGTAACGGTTATCTTAAGATATACATTTTGTTGTACCGGTACAGTGTAGTAATAGGTATGGTAAGAGCCATCATATTTATCTATTATTTCAACTTCCGTATTTCCAGCCGTTCCGCAACCATCAGAAAGTTTTTGATGTATTGTATATCCTATCTCTTGCTGTTCACCGCCGTATACAGAAAGATAAATAGAATGAGGAGGTATTTCTACACCATACATATAAACTATTTCATCCGTTCGATTTTGTTCAATTCTGCAAGCAATAACACCATCTAAATTACTAACGCTACCGCCTACACTTTCTGATAATCCATGCGAATTTTTAGCTACACTTTGATATCTGCGTTGCTCAAATTCCGCCTGTGTTTCTCTATCTCTACCGATTATTCCGGCAGTATTATTTATAACACTATCCCAGCCCGGAATTACAGTAACTATTTTATTAACCGTATTTGCATTTACTTCTATCGCTCCAGTATTAACGCAAGAAAAATCTACGTCTACAGTTCCACTTTCTCCTATAACAGCCGCCGTATTACTAGCAAATTGATTTCCGTTTACATCTTGAACTATTGAACCGGCTGGAATTTGTGTGCCTTGCAATCCTTTGCATGTACATGTAACCACTGTAGATTGCGCAATATGTCTATCTAAAAAATAGATTTTCCCTAATGCGTCTTGAAATACTCCTACCGCTGTTTCAGGATTGAACATATTGCTTAAAAATAATATAGAATTATCTTTTGCAATAACAAGAGCCGCAATACCGTCTATTAATTGCCCTGCCGGTGTTTCTGGCTCTGTATTTAATTCTGGCGTGTTTTCATCTATTTTAAACGCATTTTTCCATTCTGTAGCAATATTAGAGCGCACAGTTTCCCCATTATCTGCTACCATTCCTGTATCTGGATTAAAAGTTACAGCCAATTATTACACCTCCTTTATAGTTCTATTTGAATTGATGTGCTATTGACTGTCGTGATATAAATAATTCCGCCGTATGTACGGGTGAGATTATTGAACTCCAGCACTACTTCAACATCATCTACACCATCAACATCAAGCACGGCATTTCTTATTCTGTTTGTTAATGTACTTCTATTCGGGATAGCTTTATTGCCTAATTCTATATCATAGTGCGGTATGCCACGGTCAGTGTTAAAATAAGCGTCATTTGTAAACAGTCTCACAGCATTAGCGGCATTTTGTGCTATTGCATAAGTATCATCTAGTGTTGCGATATCACCGTTTTCATTTACGAAAATGTCCCATTTGTTATTTAACGCTAAAGTAAAAGCCAAAATATCACCCCTTTATTGCGGTTTTCCTGTAGTTCCTCCACCTGTTTCAACACCATTATGAACGTGTCCTTGAAGGCTTATACTTCCCGCTACAACGTCCCCTGTTGTTTTTATAGAGCCATTAACGTTTATATTTCCATCTATCTGTATCCCGCCTGTAGCGTGTAATACGGCTGTGTTATCTTGTTTCAATTCCCAAAAACACGTCGGAGCTTGATTTAAAAATCCACCAATATAAAATCCGTCTGATTGGCTGTGTGTTCTTTTGCTTCCCGGTTGTTGCGGTTCTGTAGTTTCCGCTGTTACTGTACTGCAATCACTCTGAGCAAATACAGCAAGCCCCTTATCCCCTTCTACGGGGTCAATAATCAAAGCCGCCTTACCGCCTTGTATACGGCTATATGGAAGATGATATAAATTAACAGGTTCAACGACTTCATTATTAGCGGAAACCAAAGTAACTAACGGCAATACATCAACATAGCCAACTACCCCTTCGCCTTTTTGAACTCCGACAACTTTTACAGGAAGTGCAGTTGCTATTTCTTTTTTTAAATTATTTATTAAAAATTGTAAGCTATTAAAATTACTAGCCTTGCTATATATATCATTGTTCCCTTTTAAAGCTGTATCATTTTTATTATTTGGCATTATTATCACTTCCCGGCAATACCCCACTTACAGTGGTTTCCCACGTTCCGCTATCTGGTTTATATGCTTCTAACCTGTGAGTTAATTTAGTTATCTGCCATTCTCCACTAGCAAAAGGTAAAATAGTATCTAGTTTAAAATAGCCTCCTACTTTTAAGTTATTATTAAATTCACATTTAACATCTATGCCATCAGAAGAAAAGGACGGATATCCTATCATTCCATTGTTTGCAGAAATTAACGGTATTTCCCCGTCTTTAGGCGCGTCGAATGATTGTATTGTGAATTTATTATTATCGATTAATAAATCTATACCTGTTTGTCTTGCTAATGTTCTCGCCTTAGCTATAGGACTACCGATAAAAACACAATTTGAAACACTACCTGTTATATTTTTATTTTCATAGTCGTAACCAGCTTCTTTTGCGAACTGTGCCATTAATTTATCTATAGTCGTAGCTCCTTGTACGCTAACAGGTTTTGCAGGAATTAAAGAAGGGTAATAACCTGCCATAATCTCCATTTTTAAAGATAATGTACCATCATCACTAAAAACAGGTATAGAACTCGTTACTTCACCGCTAAAAACGGTAGTGAGCTCAGTACCTTTATTTCCTGCTTCTATTTGTACAACGTTGTTATAAGTTTCAAGTCGCTTAAAATTTAATACAGTTAGTTGCTTAACGGTATCCGATTTTAAATTATCTATTACTATACTAGCCTTGTTTTTATCTTCGCCGCCTTGCTTTGTAATATCTACAGTTATAGGAACATTTTCTATAATTACAACGTTTCCGCTCCCAGAAAACTGACCTTTTTGAAGTTGAGCCGTTACTCGTATAGTTTTTATACTAAACATTATTCATTTCACTTTCTGTTGCAAAAAATAATACATATCGTGTGCCTAATTCTTTATAATTTGGAATACCATGCACCCCTAGTAAATCACTAAAAAATAGATATCCGTTAAAATTAACGTTACCATAATTTAATAAATTTATATCCGTAAGACATATTGCACCCTGCCTTATAGCAATACTGTCTGCCGTTAAATCTAAATATAAATAATCCCCACGTTGATAAAGATGTAGCACGCAGTTATATTCACCTAAAATAATATTAAAACTTTGGTTAGGTGTTATATCTAAAGGTATAACTTGCATATAATCACCACCTAGAAAATACCTGATAAAACTTGATTTATGCGGTCTGATATCATTCCCATGCTAACGTTCCCAGCTTCCTGCTGTTGAGTTGTCGGAGTGCTAGTTTGTTTTAATCCTCCTTGCACCTCACTACTAGCCGAAATATCTTTTGTTTGTTCTGCCGATATTCCTGTATCTGTATAGGTTAGTTGTACTTCACGGATTTCTACAAAATTTGCTTTTATATACAATACGCCCAATCCATCTTCACGGCGTAAAGCATAATCAAAACTTTCTAAATTCATGTTACGGTATTCATAAATAGGCGTTTTTATGGAAAAAGTCGTAACAGAATTTTTTAATTTATATAATCTATCTAATACAGATTGTAGAAATGTATTTGTACCACTAAAGCTAAGATTAGCATTTATCTGTATTGGCTCATTTGTTTTGTTATAACTAAAAAAGCTCCCGTTTTCTATTGGGCTAGATACTACAGAACCACCGCAACTAATAGATAAATCAAAAAAAGACGCATTAGGTAATACGTCATCCGAAAAGCTCCAACCTGTATCCTGAGCTTTTCTATAATCAGAATTTGAAGGAATTATAATGCTCATTAAAATGCTCCTATTCCTGCAGTTATATCTTGAGGAAATACCGCCGCCGCATAATCAGCCGAACTTCCATAATTATATTGATGATACACAGTAGAACTATTATCCACGTTTCCGCTACCGCCGCCAGCAAATAAAGCAGAAACTCCTCCACCTATAGAGCCTATAACTTTACCTAATAAAGAGTTAGAAGCAAGCTCGGCTAATCCGTTTAATATTTCAGATATCCAGCTAATAATCGTACTAGCACCAGAAGAAACAGCACCAACAAAGGAATTAAATGCGATGGCAAGCGCATTGAAAATAGATTGTACTGTATTTCCTACCTGTTCAATAACATTTCCCATAGCAGAGAATATTTCTATTAAAGAATTTATTGCAGAATTTATTGCTTCTACAACAGAAGTAACCACATCTACAATACTTATAATAACGTCTATTACTGTTCCGATTATATCTGTAATAATACCTGAATTATCCATTAAAAATTGTATTAATGTTGTTATTGAACTAACAATAAAACCTATAACTGCTATTAATGCGTCTACGAATAACGCGAAGCCTTCACTTCCAGCTATAGCAGTAAACAAATTAACTACGGCTTGTCCCAATTCCTCAAAACGTGGAATTAATTCAGAAAAAGCGTCTTGAAAATTATTTACAATTTTTATAAATCCATTGTAAATATCATTTAAAGCCGCTTTTGCATTGTCTGTACTGCCAAAAATCTTTTCAAAAAATCCAGATAATACGCTATCTCCGCCATTAAGCCATTTTATAAATTCTTGCACCGCAAAACCAATTGCTACAAGTGCAGTTAAAACAGCACCCCAAGGCGAAAAGATAAAAGCTTTAGCAGCTATTGAAACTGTTTTTATGGCTACAGCCATATTTTTAAACACACTTACTAGCTTCATAACCCCAAGACCAGCGAGCAATGGTGCTATAGCTATAATATTATCTGCTAAAATTTTAAACGCACTACCAACAATACTAGAAGCTTGTGTAAATACATCACCTAACGTTTTACCAAAAGAACTAATAGAAGGTTCAACCTGCTTCACCATTTCTCTAAAACCTTTGGCTATATTTGTTAGAATAGGAACAATTGCCCTAAAAATAGGCAATAATCCCATTTTTATACTATGCGTTAGTACTGTAACAGACATAGAATATTCTTTAGCCGCCAACGCGTCCTCTTCCGTAAATGTTCCAATCTCTTTTGCAAGTTCCAACTGTCTGCGAATAGCGTCCCCGCCTTGTTGTAACCATGTGGCGGTCTTTAAATCTGACACACCAATCTGACGGGCGATACCACTTGCTTGTGCTTGGTCCATGTTATGCAATGCGTCTGCAAATTCTAAGATGTAATCTTCTGTTTTCTTCATCTCTCCGTTTGCGTCTGTAACTGCTGGTAATAAACCGTTAGATATAAAGTCAGTATACATTGCACCGCCTTCATTAAACTTAGCGTCTACCATCCAGTCATTGAAGTCTGCGAATATTTCTCCTACTTCATCTGCTCCGACACCTGCCATTTCTGCTGCTGTTCTCCATGCAGATAATGTTTCAATGTTTACACCTAAAGCGTCGCTTAAAGAGCTCACCTGTGTTATTTCATCTGCAAAAGATTGAACAAATCCTGCTCCAGCAAGTCCAGCAAGTGCAGGTCCAACAACACCGCTCATGAGATTACTTAATCCACTTTTTACATTTCCGACTACTGAATTTAATTGTTTATCTAATCCGTTGGCATCCAAACCAAGTTTTATTAGAAATTCACCTACTGTATCTGCCATTATTTATGCTTCACCTCCTCTAGTGCTATTTCCTCATTAATTGCGTTTATCGTAACTATTTCGTAAAGATTTAATAAATCTTCATAGGAATAAATGGTTTCTAATTCGTATAGTGTTGCAAGATGTTTAGATAATACCACTCCAACCTTAACACTAATATTTACATACGTTTCGTAATTACAACGTCCGCTTTCTTTCGGCTCGGGGATTTCGCCCCTTGTCCGAAAAAAGCAAAATTAATTTTTAATGCTTCCATGCGTAACTTATACAACGTTTTTACATCTGCAATAATGCTGTCTACATTACTTGTATTTAATTGTGTCGCAAAGTTTAAATTATTTGGATTTGGAACATAAGAGCAACATTCAAGCAATTCGTTATATAAAGGTTCAATCTTTTCATATTCCAGCTTTCCGAGTACATCAAGCAGACTATCAAAGTTAAAGTTTTTAATTTTATGTTGTATGTTATCTAAACTCAAGCCTGTTAATATGCTTCCTAAAGATTTTGTCCCAGTTAATAAAATAAGTGCTCTATTAATCCAACGTTCCTGTTTTAAAGCAGACATTTGTTTCACTTTAAAAGTTAATTCTTTTTCATCATCAATTATAGTTATAATGTTTTCTTTCCTCATATTTTATACCTCATTTAGCTTCTTCAAAATCGAATGTATACGCGATAGGTGCTAACGTTTTTTGCATATCTGGAAGAATTTTACCTGTTTTTAAAACTCCGTAATTATAATTAATTGTTTTTTGTAAAGACGGTAAATTAATCACTAAGTTGCAATAGTATACTCGCTTATTCGTCTGGGAAGCTTTAATTAAATTATCAAAGTACGGAATACACGGGCTAGAAGGTTCAAGCGTGATTGTAATAGTCTTAATACTAGGCGTATAACCTGCCACCATGTGCCCATCTACACCCATACGAGTTTCAGCAATTGTGTCATCACCCTGTGATATAGCCGCGTCCGTAGAAAATTGCTCCAATTTAAACCCCTGTGGATAAAGCTCATCTATGGTCATATAAGAAATCGAATTTGCAGAAGTTATATTTCTGTTCATTTATATTGTCCTCCTTATAAAATTGCTCTTACCGGCACATCTAATCTGTGAACACTACCACCATACGTGTACCATAAACCAACTACAGGACTATCTCTATCAACTCTTACCTGTGCTCCCGGGTCGGAAACTGTTAAATAATATCCATCTGTCATAATCTGGTCAGATACATCAGAGCCTATTTCACTAATCAGAGCCGCTTTCTGACTTTCGGATAAAACAACTCCGGTGTCTATAGTTCCATTGTTCAAGGCTCTATTAATTGGGTCTATACACCATGCGCTTATAGTAGTATAGCCTTCGTCATTGTACGGAACTCGTACCACTTGTGCTAATCCGTTCATAATGGAAACTTGAATTGCATTTCTTAACCACAAATTGCCGATATAAGCGTCTACAAAACCAAAATCACCGCCTATCATTTCACCCTGATAGTAATAAATAAAATCATCATTTCGTGTCGCCCATTTACCATAATAATTCATTTTTAATGACAGTAAATTATTTGCAGTAATATTATCTGTTACACTAGGTTCTAATCCTGTTTGTGATTTAAAAGCATATGTTATAAGCCCATTTGTAGCGTCCCAATTAATACAAGCTCCAATACTCAATGCAAATACCGCATAATCTAATCCACCAAACGTAAGCAATACACCTTCATAATTATTATTTGCTAAAGTTTTAGGAAGATTAGTACCGGCATTAGGATTTGTATTATTTTCTTTTGTCGTATAAGGGCAATACAAATATTCACAATTTGTGCCACTCACCCACTGCGCAAAACCTTCAATAACGTCATCTTCCTGTTCTTCCATAGTAGTGAAAGATACCCAGCTTTGTGAAACACTTGTAACGCTCTGCATATTTCCATTTGGGTTTAATGCAGGACTACCTTTGCTTTCTGTTGCTCCACTATCTGCCGTTAATCCTAATATTTTAGCTGGCGTTTGTGCTCCATCTGTTGCGACACTTACAGCACTTGTCGCCCCTGTTGTTTCACTGGTAATAACAAAGGCATTTAAATTACTGTTATAAATAATAGATACTCCGCTTATTTTAGAAGTCAACGCTGTTGCAACATCAGATTGGGTACTGATTGTACTTAAATCTAAGTCTGTAACGCTTACAGGGCTACCATCTACATTAATAGTAAAACTTCCTGCTGTAACGGTTTTAATTTCTTCTATCGTTCCAACAGAACCACCAATTAAAAATCCTGCAATAGCTTCATCTACAAGTTTTGCAAAACTTAATTTTCTCGGTTTTCTAGTGCTTCCGTCATATCCTAGAAAATATTTCTGAGCCGCTAAATATTCATTGGAAAGTGTTCCAAAATATACTCCTACTGCGTCCGAGTTTGAAAACTCTAGCACATTAGGAAACGGACATAAAGAATTTTTTGTTAATAAAAGCCCTGTAATCTCTAAATCTGTACCACCCGCGCTAATAACGCCCGGTACAACATTAACAATCTGGCTTGCAGAAATAGACATATTAATCCCCCTTTTTATGGTTTATGATGTGCGTCTATATTTTCAACACGTAATTTTACATTGCTGAAATAATCCTGTTGTATTGTAGTTTCTTCCCACTTTGTAAAATGTAAAGATACTCTATACCTGTGTAAATATTGGTCTTGTTCATCAGTGTACGGCAAATACTCGACATCATCTGTATAGTTAAAACCAATATCATATTTATTAAAAAAATCTACAGCTATATAACTGCGCCCTATACTTTCTATAGTAGCCGCTTGTTTTTGTGCAATTTCTTGTTTTATATTACAAAAATCAACGTCCACTATATATTCGCGCAATGTTTTAGTTGTAATTTTATTGTCTAATGATTTTTCATAGTTGTTTATATTTGTTCCAATTCTTAAAGTATCCTGAACACTAATTACAATAAATTCCTGCGTTTGAGGTAAAGCCATTCTATTTTGCCAACCTCTAAAAATATTATTCTGTATTGCATTAGGTGCGTAAGCCATTACAAAATCATATACCGCGCCTAACATTTAATCACCCTCTTTATACCAACTAGAAGCAGTAAAATCTGGTGGTTCAATCTGTTGTGTAATACCTGCGTTGCACCAGCCGTCCCAGCTCCAATCTTCAATAACGCTTGTAATAAGCCAATATGTGCCGTCTTGTCGTTTTATAAAATCTCCACTTCGTAATATAGGCATACGCTGTATGCCGTTGACAGGCATATTCAGATTAGAATAAACGAATATTTGCTCACTGGCTTTGGTATCATTTACACGTTCTAAATGTTTTAAAGCTTGTGCGTCTAATGGCTGTATATTGGCTTGTATATCTTGTGGTTCTAGGTATACAGGAGTAATCTCGCCTTTGTTATTTACTTGCCCATTAGATTGATATAAAATACAATCCTCATCCGGATGAACAGCTGTAATCATACCTCTAACTACATCATGTAAATTTAAACCAAGCATTTAATCACCCCTCAACTTCATAACTCACGGAAGATATCATAAGCCCACTATCAATAAGAACTGTTTCTGGATTAATAGCTTTAGTATTTTTACCACTACGACCTCTACGCTTTTTCATAGCTACAGTTTTAGGTGAGTTTCCTCCAGGTTCCCAAGACCTTATTGTTTTCTTTACATCACCAACGGCAACGATACCAGCTTTTCTATAAGCGTTTAAAACACTATTTCTACTAAACCCGCCAAATTTAACGCTACTTTTTATACCTTTTACCCATTTTTTCAAGTTTTTTCTTGCAGTTCTTTTTAGAAATGGTCTACGTGGATTATGAATACCCATTTCATTTAAATAAGCAACATAAGCAACAGGCGTCCCATCTGGATATCGAGCATTTTGAAAAAATCCAATTTTTAAATTAGCTTTCATGCCTGCTAGTTCTTTAAGCTTTTTGTTTAGCTTATCTTGACCTGTGAATTTAACTTCGGCAGTAATCAAAATATCTCACCCCCAGGCGATATTTTGCTGTTGCTTGCCAGTACATAGAACCGCATAAGGTCTGCGTATACCAGTTAGCATTTACTAACGGAGTAACAGAAACATTTACTTTTCCTTCAGTGGCGGCGGTAATAGTTCCGACAATGGTATCGCCACGTTTTTTTAGAGTAGCAATATGGCAGGTTAGCATATAAAGCAACATGGTTCTTTCCTGTATATCTTTTACCTTAGAATTAGGTGTGTTATCTAACAATAATGTAGCTGCATTAAAATAATTTTCTAAAACAGTATCATCAACGTTGTTAAATTGGGGATATAGAGTTTTAAAATCACTCGCATTAAAAACAACTACATTGTTATCCATATTTCATCACCCTTTATATTCTTTTTGTTTCGGGTCTACCGGTTCAAAACCATGTCTTAAATCCACACGTTCCTCTGCTTCTCTTCTCACATCTCTAGTTTCAGAAACGAATAAGAGTCCCTTCTTAATAAGCTCCATATTTTGGTAATGTGTTTTAATCCATTCCCAAGCTTCCCTAGGTACGCCCAAAGTTACACCATAAGCACCAATCGGGAGGATACCACGGTCTTTACCTACTAAATTAGTTGCATTGCCATTAAATACTATGGCACGTTTATTTCCGTTCTTATCTGGAACATAAAACTTCATATTACGTGGATAGTTAAGGCATACAGTAACAGTATCGCCTGTTGTCTGCATTGGTTTTGTGTTCACGCGTTTTTCACTAATGCCGCCAATTACATCACCATTTTTAACTGTTCTATCGATAGCCACAGTTTTTTTAGTAGTTTTTGGTTTATATGTTTTTGTTCTTTTTGTAGTAGATTCCATCTAATCACCCTTAAATTTTTATATTAAAAAAGGGTGGTAATCCACCCTCATGATTTATACACCTGTCATTGTTGCGATTGCGAATGGTCTATAGATAATAGCACCATAAGTACCAAATACGTATTTTTGTTCATACCAGCTAGTTTTTGGTACTACACGTAAAGCACGCATTTTTTCGGAAAAGCCAAGTTCTGCAACTGGGTTTCCTTGTACTTCTCTAGCCGCCAACATAACAACATTACCGCTAGTAGCAGCTAATTCTGGTAAAACAACTACAGTTAAGTTCTGGAAATACTTATTGAGCATATCTAAAACAGCTACGTTGTAATCTGTAGCTTTACCAAGTAATACATTGCTTGCTGGGCATACCGCTAATACTAAATCTGAACTTTGGTCAACTAGCCCCTGGCTATTTTTAAATAATTCAGAAGCTAAAAGAAGAATATCATCGTAGATTTGTTGAGTAGTTTTTTGTGCCCATTTAGTAATGTTACTATCTACAGTGGATGGTGCAATTGTATCTGGTAAGTTTGGTTCGTTGAGTAATCCGTAAATCTCTTTACCAGATACACCATATAAATAATATTTGTTGCTATCAATGTTGATAATAGTTGCAGCGCTACGTTGTTTTTCTGCTGCAAGATTAATCATAGCTCGACCAGATACCGCCATTTCTTGTTCACCATAGCGAATATTAGTCTGTGCTAAGAAGTTTTGACGGTATGGATATGTTACGTTTATATCTGCTGTAGCACCATTGCCAAAGTCTGTATATGCTGTACTTTGTCCTGTTGCTTCGATAGCACGGAATACGGAACCGCTATAAGTCCAATCGCCTTTCTTAGTTTCACCAAAGATTTTTCTTGCATTAGTTGGAGCAGTTAAAATATCAATTACTTTTGGGTCGATATAAGTGGTGAATACTGCTGGTACCCCACTATTTGGCGGAGTAATAAGCGCACTATCACTTGCCAACTTAGCAATATTTTTACTTGTAATTAAGCCTTTGGCTCCATCAAAAATAAAGCCTTTTTCTCGCATTTTCTGTAATGCTTGACGTTCATTCATGTTTTTTACCTCCTTTATGCGCCTGCGGTTGTTGTAATGGTTACGTTTGTACTTCCATCAAAAGAAGCGTTGCCATTCGTAGTACCACTTAGCGTTATGGTTCTTGCGGTAGCTAACTTTGTAGCCGTTGCGGCGTTTCCAGTACAATTTGCCGCTGTCGTTGCATTATCCGCATTTGTGGCGTGTGTTGCATTATTCGCGGTATTAGCGTTTCCTGTAGTATTAATTGTCGCTGTTCCTACTAATTTTTCAGCGTCTAACGAAGTAACGGGAATGGTAATATCTGCACTACCATCAAATGCGGTCGCTGTTCCTGTCGCACCTGTACCAATGGAAATGTTTCTAGCTGTAGATAATTTCGTAGCTGTCGCCGCATTACCAGTACAAGCTTGAGAACTTTTAGCAACTGCTACATTGTTTATCTTAAAAGTTGTTTTTGTTTCAGCCATTTTAAATCACCCTTAACTGTTTAAAACTTTGACAGTATTTTTAGTAACCGTTACTTCGTCATTCTCCCCCGTTACATCTGTAACCACGCTTAAAGTCTGTGCCGCCGCTGTGGTACTAACAGCAGGCGTTGCGCCGTAATTACTAATAACAACAATGTCGCCTTCATCACCTGCTTGCATAAATGCCCAATCTGTTTCTACTGCTCCCGATACTGTACTGCCTGCCGTACCGGCTTTAACTGTTCCATCTGTAGTACTAGCAAAAACTTTTTGTCCTGCTGTTACACTTTCACTTACAAGAACATAAAAATCTCCTTCTACCTGTACGTTAACAGAACCGCCAATAGGTACCATGTTAGTAGTGTTACCAGCTGTTCCATCTTCTGTAAATGCTACTAATGTATCAATTGGATAGATAATATCTCTGGCTACAAATCCAAGTGGTTTACCACTGCCAGTATTTTTTACTTGTCCAGGATTACTTGTATCATCCCAACAAAAACCACCGATTGTTAAAGTTGTATTTGCAATTCTACCAAGTGCTGTACTAACTACTGGATTGTTAGAAGCAAATGCACCCGGTACACCAATTGCAGGATATATATTTACTGCACTTTGAAAATCTGCCATATTTCTTTACTCCCTATACAATATTGTCTAATCTTGCAAAAATTGAAGATGTTTCCTCATCAAGATTACTACCAGAAAAAGCACCATCACTCGCCATAGGATAAGTTGGTCTGTTTTCCAATAACATATCAACCATGCCTTCATATGCCTGTTGATTGTAATGCTCTGGATTTTTACCAAGACTTCTAAGAGCAAAAGCATAAATAGAATTTGCACTATCGAAAGCAAGTGGATCTGTGATAGTTCCAACTAAAGGTTTAACTTTGTTAGCAGCTTTATTTAAAGAACGATAATGTTCTTTGGTTTCTGCGATAGCTTTTGCTTTTGCGTCTGCAACAATTTTTTCTTTTAAGTTTTTAAAGCTATCTTCACCTAACGCACGTTTCATGCCTTCGCTTTCATGCTCACTATCAATTCGTTTTGGGTTAGCTTTTTCGCGTTCTTCGCCATAACGAATACCCATTTCAAATGCTTCACGGAACACAGGATCTTTCATTTTTTCCTCAATCCAGTCATCATCTTTAGTAGGTTGAGGATTTCCTTCCATTGTTTTAGCTGGTTCAGGTGTTCCCATATCTTCATCTTTACCGCCACAAGGTGCGTCTACTGCGTCTGGTGTTTCACCTTTTAATTTTTCTAAAACACCTTTGTAAGTAGTTTTTGTTTCTTCATCCAATCCCGGCATAAATTTATCAATAATTTCATCAATGGTTGCGTCCTTATCGATATCTAAGCCGACTTCACGTGGGTCGTATCCTTCTACTTGTGCTTCGATTACATTTAAAGCTTTTTGAAAACCTGCGGATAAGACTTCGCTTGCTTCAATACCTAAGTTAGCGTCATTGGCTAAACCATTGCGTCTTTTCTTAAAATCTAAAATGATTTGTTTTTTAGTCAATTTTTCTTCACTCCTTTTCATAAAATCTGGTTTTTTATCTGCAACAGATACATCATGCCCAGCTCTACCTTCTGGGACCAACGCAACATGATTTCCAGAAATATTTCGCATTACAAAATCGTAATGGATTTTCTGCCCGTCCATCTCATACTCACCCGGCGTAAAGTTTGGTGTGAAACGATAGGCACAAGATATTTCTTTAGCGCTTCCATCTTCAATAGCCTTTATAGCTTCTGCGTCTGTTACAGTAAGACTATTTTTTAAGTATGGAGCTTCAAATACTGCGTCTGTTCCTGTACTGCCTACTACATATTCTTTTGGCTGTACATCTGCGTTAATTACGTGATGTTCCATTAACAGCGGTAATCCATTAAAGGTTTTTACTGCTTTTTCTAACTCTTTCGGGTCTCTAAGTGCATAATATATGCGGTCTGCTTCTAAGCCTAAATCTTCATAATCTGGAATTTCACTTCCTAGATATGGATTTACACAGGCTTTAGAGATAGGAGTTATCTTTACATGTAAGTACCCATTGTCATCAATAGTTCGCACTGTTGTTTGTGCGTCAAAAATAAGATTACCTTTCATTTTTCTCACCCCCTTTCAAAAATGGGTATAAAAAAACCGCTTACCTAAATCGGTAAACGGTCGTTTGATATATCTTTAACTACATATACTAATAAATAGACACATCACTTATTTTATTTAATTCAATTTCTTTAACTCTACAGTAAACATTATTATTTTGTACATTAAAATCTTTATGATTTACATACGGTTTTTCTTCATTGTTAGGTATAAAAGCTATCGCCACTAACCTATGAACTTTATGCTCTTTACGTTTTCCGCCTTTATATAACCCTACAGACAAATATCCGCCTGTAACTGCTTTCGGTTTAATCCATCCGGGAGAAATATTTTTATTATTTCCCCAACTTCACACTCTCCCTTTAGTGGTTATAGAATACAATTCATCGTATCCTTTTATACATTTAATTTGTTCATCTTTTAAAAGTGTAGGGTTTTTACGCATAAACATCACCTTTCATTTAATCAAATCCTGGTATCAATACAGAGAATTGGCAATTACAATATACAAGCTCGCCCGGCTTAACATTCCTGTGAACATCACTGTCATACAAGCCATCATCTAAGTTAAAGACCTTGCCATTCATTTTGATATGAGTGATACGACTACTGTACTTACCCGGTACATGTATCCAGCGCCCCTTTGTTGCTCCTACTGCTTTAGCTTCAAATATCGCGAACTGCTGTGTAGTTTTATTTATTTGGTCTCTTGCTAGTAATGCAGTTTTATTATTACTTTTTGCGTCTAATGGTTCCATTATTTTATCTATTTCTTCGGTTAGGGACTGCATATCAAATCCTGTTACAAATGCATTGTTTACCGCCTGTTGTACCGTGTATAAATATTGTTGTGGTATAGATTTTATAAGAGCAACATTATTATCTGTAATTTGTTTTATCATTTCTTTATCTTGCTTGGAATATCTAGGCTTTAGTGTCATTCCCATTTGTTTAAGTTTTCGCATTACTTGTGCAGCAGTTCTTTTTCTTGTTTTATCTGTTATCCATCTAGCAAATTCACGGCTTTTTTCATCGTATTTTTTATACCACTTTTGGCGGAGAAATTTCATCACCTGTGCCCATGTATCACTAACTGCGTCTTGAGCTACATTTCTTTTTAAGTAAGCTGTCAGTTCCTTTTTAACGTCTTTTTGCATTTCATCAAGCAAGTCTTGTAATTGTTGTCTGTATTTAATCTCAAAGGCTTTATCCGGTCTACTGCGTCCGAATGTCTGTTGATTACTCATACTACTTCAACAACTTTCTTTTCGGTTGGTTCATCTGGGTCTTTGCTTGGGTCAAATGGTTCTAATGGGTCATTATCTGGTTTTGGTTCTATATATGGGTCTAAATTGTTATAACCGCTATCTGGGTCATCAATTAGTTTTTGTCTTATTTCTTCTGGCGATAACACACCAAGTTCTGCATACATATTAGCAATCTCGGCTTCTTTTTTATTGTTATCGGTTTGCAAGGATTTATCCTGTTCGGATAGCGGAGCAAATTTAAATACTATACTATCGTCAACGGAACCAAATTCATTGAGTTGTAAAATTTTAAGAACTGTGTTTAATGGTTCTCTAAAAATCTTTTCTTGCAAGCTTTCAATATTGTCATAGTGATTTTTGAGGTCTGCGTCCCCTGTATTAAATCCAGCAGGAGAAATACCCCACATCTTAGTTACAGGCTCATTAAACATGGCGGCTACATATTCCATTGATTGACGGACTAAATCCGTAACACCGCTTAATGTCGTAGTCATAACTACAATATCTTCGGAGTTTTTATCTATGACTGCACATCCGTCATTGTCTCTTTGCTGAACAAAATATCTAATACGTTTTTGCAGTTCTGCGTCAAAACCTCCAGATAAAATATTTTCCATATTGCTTTTAAAAATCGTTAATGAATATTTTTGTAACAATCTGGATGCACATTCTCTATTAGCAGTGAAATGGCTAACTGCGTCTAAAACTTTTTGAGATAGTGATAAACCAAAGAAGTTATATGCAGGTTTTAGCATTACCGGGAGTTCGTTCTCTGCAAAATATAGAACTCGGCTCGAATGAACTGGTATACCTTGAATATACCAAACGTTAGGCTTGTAATAATCGTCTGCCATTGGATTGGTAGAGTTATACTGTCCCGGAGATATGTTATAAGGCTCTATTAATTTGATACCTTTAAAACTTCCTTTTGGTATCGTGTTAGGGCTTAATGTCAATGGGTTTGCGAGTCCTTCGGTTGTTTCCCCTACATCAATGAAGCCTAAGCACCCGCCAAAATATCCACAAAAAGAACTAGCCTTATTGAACACATCTTTTATTTTGTATGCCTTTAACGCTTTTTCTAATTGTTTAATCTTGTCGTTTTGCTCATCAGCATTTACTTCGTTTTCATCTTCGCCTGTACTTTTTAGCTCGCCCCATTTACGAGTCATTTCATTGGCTCGCATTTCTACACCTGCACGGATTAGCCCATTTTGTGTAAGAGCAGATAAAACACCATATCCAGCAAATACTGGTAAACCTTCTTCACCTAATCCCTCTAGTGCATGACCTAAGAGCGTACCAACTGGAGAAAAGCACTTATCTAGTGCCGTCTGTACTTCTTTTGGCGGATTTCCAAGTGTTTCAGGTAGCTTGTAATCATCAGCTGTCAATGGTGGTTTATACGAGTCATTGATTATATTCGGATTTATTTTATTTTTTCTGATTCTACTATTTGTATAACGTTTATTTCTGCTATTTTTGTATCTGCCCAAAATTACTCACCTACCTTCTAAACAAACTTGGATTAATTTTCATTGGTTTGCGTTGTTGTAACTCTCTTAACGCTTGTGTTGTTGCGTCCACTTGGTCATCATGTGCGACCACCGGAAAATTAGTAAGCTCCGTTTTATAATCCTTGACCCATGGAGCGATTAGTGGTGATGGTATATACACATTACCAGCTTCCCACATAGGAGTTACTGCATAAGCACGAGCTACTTTACTTTCTTTTGGAATTATTGGGACTATGCCTTGTATTTCTTTTTTTAGTACATCAATCACGGCTGGACCATTGGCTTTATCTTCTACTAGCTTTTTAAACACTCTTGGGTGCTTGTTGGATAACTTTACAAACTCATGGATTGTATCAGTAAAACTCATGTGGTCTCTAACTTGGTCTATAAGGTAGCAATCTGCACCTTTACGCACCCATACTTGACCTACTACGTAATCTGTAGTATCTGTGGCTTTAAATGCCATATCCCAGCTAATTATCATGGTATCAAAGCTGTTTGGTAATGTAGTCCAGTATTTAATCCACTCTTCTTTAAATACCGCACCGCCATCTATTGTTGGTCGCTGTTGGTATAACGCCTCCCAATCGCGAGAACCAACATCAGATTTTATACGCAATAATTCTTCCAATGGATAACGTTCAGGATGAAGTGCTTCGCCTTTCTTGCGGTGTGGCTCATCATGGGTAGCTATAGCAGGATATTCTATAACTTCCCATTTCTTAGTATCCTTATCTTTTTCCAAAAGCCTTCCGCATAGGTCGTCATGGTGCCACCTAGTCATTATGATTAAAATGCCACCACCAGGAGCAAGACGAGTATATAACGTAGATGTATACCAGTTATATACCTTATCCCTTATCGTTGGACTATCGGCTTCTTGGCGGTCTTTGAATACGTCATCTATGATTAAGATATCGCCACCCATACCAGTGATACCAGCACCAACACCTGCGGACTTATATACACCTTTATGACCAACAACTTCGAATATATCACTATTTCTCAAATATGTTTGATTTTTTTTGTTTGAATTTTTACCACTAAGAGTAGAATCTGGAAATAAATTGCGATATAAATTGTTATCCATTACCCTTTGTACATCTCTATTGTTTCGGCTTGCTAAGTCCGAAGAATAAGACGTAGCAATTATTGAAGTATCTGGATATCTGCCTAAAACATATGCAGGAAATCGTCTGGATGCTATTTCTGTTTTACCGCTTCTTGGTGGCATGGTAAGCATTAGTCTTGGGCTTTCCTTGCGTTTAACCTTGTCCAAAAAATCATCTAACTTTTGGCAAATTTCCTCATGCACCCAGCCGGCTTGATATTCCGGGAACGTGTACAAGGTAAATCCTAGAAGCGTCTGCCTTGCTAAACTTCTACGCAATAATTCTTTTAAAACTTCTTTATTTTCCATTTTTAAATACCTCATGCGTTAGATTTAGCAACTCGCTCTTATCCATACCAGATAAATTGATATCGATATTGTTTTTTTGCTCGATTGTGATTTTATCATCAGCACCGTTGTTGATTTCCTTCTTGAGTTTTTCAATACGGAGTTTTTGTTCTTCGGTGGCTAATTCGGAATTACACATTTCTTCATATTGCTTAATTAGGTTCATAAGCGTGCCCATAGCCCTAGATTGAGCCATTAAAAACGTTGCCTGCTTGTCGTAGGCTTCCGTGTATTGATAAACAGTTGTTTCTGAACCGTCTACTGTTATTCTTTTAGTTACATCATTATTATCTTTAACATACATGATTTGCTGTGAACGAATAATTGCTGCATATTTAAGGCAAATGTTTTCCCATAAAATATCTAGTGGAGACATGGTTTCTATTGCCCCCACAAGCTCCAAAGTTTCCGCTGGTAAATACTTAGCGAACAGCCCATGTTTTACTGCGTTAACGTTCTTGTTCGGAGCCCCTCTGGTTTCAATCTTTTTTTGTTTTGTTTTGGTTTCCTTTTTGGTATCTTTTTTTTGAGTCCATTTTTCCTTGCTAGCCCAGCGTTTTATAGTACTTATACCTATTTTGAACTGCTTAGATACTTCACCAAAACTCATACCATTTTGATACGATTTTCGTATCATTTTCTTTATTTTTTCATCATACGCCAACTCACCTCACCACCGATATTTTTAAATAAAAAAGCCACTAGCAATAAGCTAATGGCTCTGTATTTCTGATATTATTTTATACTATTATTATATCATTTATTTATGTTTTAAAAGCGACAAAAAAAGCGACAAAATTTAATTTTTATACTTAGTATTTAAGCAGATGAACAAGCACCCCTGTTGACACGCTTCACTGCCAAAAATATTTATAGCCAATTTATTTATAGCGGTTCTAGCTCTACGTTGGCAATTTCTGGCGGAATATTTAACTATTTCTGCGACTTGTTGCCATTGGTAGCCATTTATATACTTTTGTGTAAGTATCGCAATATCAATTCCTTCTAACTCGTTTAATGCCATATCAATTTTGGTTATAAGTTTATAAATTTTGTTTTTGTTATCCTCCAATTCCATTTTCTTAAGAGATAACCTTTCTTTTTTAGCATACTGACTTTCTAAGCCTTCAAACTCGCTATATCCTCCGCTTTCTTTATCGTATTTAGCTATTTTAGCATCTGTTATGGCTCTTATTTGTTCTTCCATGTCTTTTAATTCAGCTGTATAGCTTTTTAATTTAGCCTTAAAAAAGTTATAATTTTTCAAATAATCATATGTTAAATTCTCATAGTCAGAATAAGTTTTCATATATTTTACCTCACCATTTTCTTTTATTAGTATTAGCACCAATGAAGATTAATAGTACCAACTGTCCTAAAATTACACCTGCGAAAAAAGACGCTACATATCCCATAACAACACCCCTAAAACCTGTTATTTTTTATACTTTTTATAGTGTTATTTTCCATGTCCCAAAACACTATTTTTATAATTCTTATATTGTGTCTTTTCTCTAAATGTTTATTTGCTAGTCTTAAAATTCTTCTGCAAAACGCATGGAAGAAACTTTCTCGGTTCTTTTTCTCTACTGCTTTTTTATATGTTGTATCGTTGCATTCTCCCGCATTTGTTAGCGGATTTATTTTATCTTTCATAACATTTGCTCCTAACATTTAAAAAACACTAAAAATATCGTCTTTCCTCTACGTTGGCCAACAATAGGGATTTCAGGAATAATCTTTAAAACATCACCTGTAGAAATCTGTTGTTCACTCCACTTAAATATAAGTGTTCCATTCGTTTTTAAAACTCTCCAACACTCTTTAAAACCTTTGTTAATTAGTGTTTCCCATTAAAAACAACGCAATGTCCGATGTATCTTGTGAATTGTATGGAACAACATAAATATTTCCGTTTGGAGTAACATACCAAAAATCTTCCCTATCTTTAGGTTTTTGTGTGAGCGGTATAATTTCATACCCTTCACAAAACATAATCAACATTAACCAACTTAAATCCGTTTCTTTCCATTCACCTTTACTATTAAAAAAAATTATCTTTGGTATAGTCCCCCACATTCCTTCTTTTTCTATTATTTTGTACTTAACTTCGTTATTACTACATTTAACCCAAAATGGTTCATTAAACTCTATTCCATTTTCTTCCATAAATTGTTTTATTAAATATTCATTTTTCATTTTTTACACCTCTTTGAAATTGATATTCGGATATTTTTCAAGTAGCAGTTTTTTCTTGTTGATGTAAACTCTAGTTTTCATGCCTTTTACATCAATCACTTCTTCTATACCGTTTTTATACCTAACTACAAAATCTGCTCTATAGCGAGTTGCTTTTATTCGTTCTCCATTTTCTCTTGTAAAAGCGTCTTGCAACGTGAAATCCTTTTGCATAACGAAAGACTCCACAATACCTGCTTTTTTTAAGAGTAGAAGTTCAGAATAATAGTCAGCTTCTTTTTTGCTGTCAAACGTAACTCCGTTTATTTCCGTTTTAACAGCGTTATATTTGTTTTTAGGTCTATTTGTATCTATGTCTATTTTTTTCTTTGCTATGGGCTTCTTATGCGTTTTGGCAGTATATTTAATGCCCAACTTTGATAGTTGTTCTTCTGTTACATCTTCCCAACCTTTCATTTTTACTTGCCTTCTATTCTACTTTTTCGATTTTTACACTAACTTTATATTTATTAATCCCTACCAGTTTATTTTTACTCTGATCTATTTCCGCAACATAAAAAGTATCAAAATATTGTTGTTTTAATACAAGCTCTCCTGCATTGTTAGCATCGTCCAGCAACTCACATAAATTGGAGTATGTTTCATAGTTCTGGTCTATCTCCGACAAATCCATACCTTTGGTGATTTTGTTTATATCCTCTTCTTTTTCGGTATAAACATATAGACTGTCTATATTTCCTAACAGCTCATCGGTAGACACTTTTAATATATTGGCAATCCTACACAATGTTTCGTATTTTGGCTCACGTCCAACATTTTCATACCCCTTAAATGTTGTATATGGAATATTCAACAACTCGGCTAATTCATTAGATGAATATCCTGCTTTTTCTCGATAGTACCTTAAATTATGGCTAAAGCTTTCCATTTACTTTCCACCTACTTTCCATTTTTAACTTTATCGTTTATCGTACGTTTTATTGTTCGCTAGTGAAATATTCTTCCATTTCTTTTTTGATTTGTTCAAACACTTCGCATGCTTCTATAAGGCTGTTTCTTCTATCTAAAGTTATTGAGTCTTTTTCTAGATTTTTACCTTTATAATAAATTGCTACAACTGAATATTTTTTATCTTTCTTTATCAATGTTTGATATGGATATTCTATTTCTATACTAAAAACATCTTTCTTTTTTATCATTCCACAATTTCCGCTTACCAAATGCGAGCGTAAAGCCCCTAAATTTATTTATGGGGAT
>UMGZ01022840.1_pt1 | contig 27513 bp, 20 predicted proteins | sample 1965421 | NCBI WGS metagenome assembly UMGZ01 (sample SAMEA4836087, study PRJEB28245) | human gut metagenome | biome: gut microbiome; material: fecal sample | place: Denmark | collected 2008
ATAAAGGGTATTATAAAAGCATTTACTACCGCTTCCGGTCTAAATATTGACGTCAATGATATTAGGCTTGATTATGGTTTCCCTGGTGATCCGGGTCTTGAAGACACGTTCCAGGTTTCGATGATTGTTTCCATGCCTGATAATGAGGATGGGAATGAAGTTAATGAGAACATAACTATAAATGGTGTACTGATTCCTATCTATCAGCCCGGAAAGGTCGTTCCTTACATTAAATTGGATAAGGAATTTGAACAGGTTGAGGGTGATGAAACAAGCACGCAGTTAAGTATAGAAAGTAATATAAAAGATTATGTTATTGAAATAGTTGAATGCGAGTCTGTGGATAAGGAGGAAATTCACCTGGACAAGGATGTTGTTGATCTTGATTCAGATGGATCACCGGAGGTAATCAACGTAAGTACAAATCCTGAAAATTTAAGATGGAGGATTAGGAATGAAAGTAGATAATTGTTGGGCGAACATAGATAAGAAAGAAGGCGGTCTTAACAGTAAGGTTAATATTTACTTTGATGAAAATGATACTGGTGCCAACAGAAGTGTCAAGATAAGGGTGTCTTCCAGGGACGGTAGCGTATCTGAAGAATGTACGTTAGTTCATAAAAAAAAAGAACAGGTAGTTTATAGAAATAAAAGACAGTCAGCTCTTTTCACAAAAGAAGGATGTAATCCTGAAACAGAGAAAGGGGAAGAGCTTGAGTATGTTGTTGAGGCCGGAAAATACACGTCTATCATATCTCAGTCTGATGCTGATGACAAGGCTATGAAAGACATTGAGCAAAATGGTCAGAACTGGGTTAATGAGCATGGTCGTTGTATAACCATATTGTGGTATAATGTTAAGAAATCAAAGTCGTTTAGAAAGAACGATTGCGATCCTGATACTGAAGAAGGAAGTTTGGTTACTATGACTATCGAAGCCGGGCAGTTCTCTTCTACCATAAGCCAGGAAGATGCTGACCGTAAGGCTGAAGCTGAGTTGGATGCCAAGGGTCAAGACTATGCTAATTCTCACGGAACTTGTAATACCATAAAATGGTACAACGACAGGAAATCCAAGATGTTCCAAAAGACAGATTGTGAGGTAACCGAAGTTGGATCTATGGTAAAGTACGTTGTAGAAGCCGGCCGCTTCTCTTCTTCTGTTTCTAAGGAGGATGCTAATCAGAAGGCTTTGGATGCCTTGGAAGCTGAAGGTCCAGGTTATGCTAATGAGCATGGCACCTGTGAAACAAATTTATGGTATAACGTAGAGAAGTCAAAAGTATTTTATAAGAATGACTGCGAAGATGGGTTTGTCGGAGCACCTTACACTTACACAGTAGAAGCCGGTAAATACACATCAGACGTAAGTCAAGAAGATGCTGATAAGAAGGCTCTTGATGATATAGAGAAAAACGGTCAAGAACAAGCCAACCTTAATGGTGAATGCATTGAGGATCCTAATTATTTTATAGGAAAGGCTTCGGCTCGTGTTCAGAAAAATGATTGCGATGCCGAATCTCAGACCGGAAGCTTCGTTGATTTGACTGAAAGGGATCTTGCCGGATACCCAGATGCTTTTGTGTCAAGGGAAAGCCAGGAGGCAGCTAATGCGCTGGCTGAGGCCGCTATGGAAGAACAGAAACAAGATCTTGCAAATAAGAAAGGTACTTGCATAGATAAAAACCAATTTGTTGGTGTATATAGCAAGGTATTCACAAAAGACAATTGTGAAGGAGAAGGCGTAGGCTCTCAGGTAACAGTAGACCAAGACGATGTAACCGGTGGTCCTTTTACTTCATACGAAAGCCAGGAGGCGGCTAACGCGCTCGCTCAGGCTGCTGTCGAGCAACAGGGCCAGGCCATAGCTAACCGGGACGGCCATTGCACGTGGACTGGTAAATACAGTGAGGAATTTACCAAAAATGATTGTACTGAAGGTCAGGTAGGATCTAAGATTACGGTAACCGAACAAGATGTTGTTGGTGCTCCTTTCACATCTACCGTAAGCCAAGATGATGCTAATAACAAGGCCAAGGCTGCTGTCAAAGAGCAAGGTCAGGCTATTGCCAATAATAAAGGGAATTGCGAAGATATGACGGTCTATACCGGTCATTACAGCAAGAGATTCGTTCCCGAATGCGAGGCTTGTCATAAAGGTGTAGAGATGGAGGTTACGGCTGAGATGGTAAATGGAAGCCCTGTTACATCAACAGAAAGTCAAGAGGCGGCAGATACAGAAGCTCGTAGGATCGTAGAAGAAGGCGGTCAGGCTTATGCTAATAAAAACGGCAACTGTACGCCATTAAGCACCGATCCTGTATGGGAAGACGTAGAACCGGAAGAACTTAGATGTAGCGAAGGTAAGTCTCAGAAAAAGCAACGTGACACCAATGAATGTTCTGAAACTCATAATCAAGAACGTTGGGTAGACGGCGGAAATAAAGTTTGTAGCTGGACCGGTCATTATTCAGAAACGTTCCAGAAGAACGACTGTGAGATACCGGATTCAGGAACAGAAGTAGAGGTAAGTGAAGCTGATGTTGAAGGCAATCCTTTTACTTCTTTCGTAAGTCAAGAAGATGCTGATAATAAGGCCAAGGCTGCTGTTAAAGCCCAAGGACAGGATATTGCCAACCAGAGAGGTAAATGTAGGTTCGTAGGTGTATATAGCAAGGAATTTACGAAAGACAATTGCGGATCATGTCAGCATGGCGTTCCGATGAGCGTAACACAAGACATGGTAGGTGGACCGTTCTATTCCAATGAAAGTCAGGAAGAGGCAAATAGGTTGGCTCAGGAAGCCGTAGAAGCCCAGGGTCAGGCTTACGCTAACAAGAACGGAACGTGTGAAACAGATAACACCGATCCTGTATGGGAAGATTCGGAACCACTTGAAACCAAATGCGAAGGTGGTAAATCTTATAAAAAACAGGTTAATACCAACGAATGCTATGGTGGAGAAAATGAACGCTGGGTAGAAGGTGGAGATAAGGTATGTACCTGGACCGGAACATATAGCAAGGTATTTACAAAACAGTGTGCCGACGGCGGCGTCGGATCTGAGGTTACCATAGATCAGGATGATGTAACCGGCGGTCCTTTCACGTCTACCGTAAGTCAGGAAGACGCAAATAGCAAGGCTCAAGCTGCCGTCGAGCAGCAGGGCCAGGCTCTTGCTGACGCGCAGGGAACTTGTACCTGGACCGGTAAGGCAAGTAAGGTCTTCACCAGAAACAATTGCGGAAGCTGTCAGCACGGTTCGTCTGTTACCGTAACCCAAGATCAAGTAGGTGGTCCATTTACGTCCAATATCAGTCAAGCTGATGCTAATAAGAAGGCTCAAGATGCTGTAAATTCCCAAGGTCAGGCAGTAGCTAACAAAAACGGTGATTGCGTAGCTGATAGCACAACTCCTTCTTGGTCGGATACCGGAAGCACCCGTTGTGACGGTTGTACGTCTCAGAAGCAACAACGTGACACCAATCCATGTTCTTCTTCTTACAACGACACAAGATGGGTTAATGGAGGTGGAGAATCTTGTACAGACTGGTCTTATTACGGAACAGGAGATTGCGTAGGTCATACTCAGTATGATGCTTATCGTGATAGCTGCTCTGGTAGCATAGATCGTCAATATTCCGTAAGTTGTAGAAATTGCTGTAATTGCGGATCTTACGGATCTTGGAGCGAAAGTGGATGTGGAACTGAAAGCAATAGCAATAAGGTAAAATACGTTCGTTACGATGATTGTGGAAATCAAGATGTAAAATACGAGCTTGAAGTTGGAAAATGCGGATATGTTCCATACGAATTTCAGTTCCATGATGGAAGAACGAGCAAGTCGAGGACTGTAACTGGAGAATCTCAGAATATTGAAGAAGTTATCATAAGTACTAAGAGTAATTCATATATAGGTTTTTCTGTTAAGTCAAAACCTTCTTGGTGTTCTGTAGATTACAGAGACCAGACATCTGAAAGTATGAAGGCTGTGGTGACGTTATCTGCCAATACAACATCTTCTTCCAGATCTGGTGATATTGTTTTTGTTCAAAATGAATCTGGAAAGACTGTTACTCTTAGTATTACACAAGATATTGCGGTGACTTACGAATTTAGTACCAACCAAAGCACTTGGAATGCCGATGCGAATGGAGGTGCAAATAACTCATATTTATGTATCCAATTAAAAAGTAAGAAGAATGGAAGCAAGATAGGATACACTGTATCATCTAAACCGAGTTGGGTTACAGAAGTTACAGAAAAACCATCAGGGGTATCCTGTCCTGTTTTGTCAGGTTATGATTATTCATTTATGATAATCTCGTCTGCAAACAGCTCTTCTTCTCCCAGAAGTGGTACTGTAACATTGAAGCAAAATGAATCTGGGAAGACTGTCAACATAACAGTCAACCAAGAGGGCAAGGCTGAGGTTAATCCTGTACCGGCACATATTGTATTAAAAAACGGCTCTTGGGCTACATACAGGAGGAATAATGTTTCTTATAATCCTGGTGCCGGTAAGTGTATTGCCGGATTCGAATGGACTGGTGATGAAAATGGAAATATCCGAATATATACTTGTGATATTAAGGTGGTGGATGCTAATTATCGTGAGATATCAGGAGCTACTATAAGCATCGGAACAACAACCCAGAGAAGACAATCCGGAAGCTCTTGTTCGTATTTCGGGGCCGTTAATGGAGGAATATTAGCCGGATATGTTCATTCTGGAGATGAGAATAGAGATACTACATGGTATATACGAACTATAAACGTGTCTTACGAAGGCAAAGTGTATAATACCTCTACTGTTAGGCAGTACGAAAAACAAAATATCTCTAAGAAAGGTGGTGTTTTCAATGTATATAATGAATCTCCTGCTTCTTATAACTTTATAGTAGATGGAGCTGAGTGTGGAGATGAAAATGGTACTTTAAAATATGCTTATTCTCAAATAAATCTTAATCCAGCATAATCAACAAGGGAGAAGATTTAGTCCTCTTCCTTGAATGTTTTTTTGGGTTATAATATTTTGTTTTAAATATTGTCTATTAGGATAAAAATGATTAATATTGCACATCATTCAATTTTAAATTTTTAGTATCATGGCTTGTAAAAAGAAAGCTCGTCAGGGTGGTGAAGTCGATAAGAAAGACAAACCTAAAATGCGCCAAGGCGGTAGTGTTGGAGGTAAGATGAAAAGAAAGAAGACGAGCACTAAAAAGTGATTGAAAACCAGGGGAAGGTGCTGATCGCCTTCCCCATTTTAATAACATAACAACAATTTATTATGAGCAACAAGTTTATTAGCAAAGGGCAAAGGAATGTCTGTGTGACGTTTGTGAAGTACTATCCTGTATTGATGCAGGTTATTATATTAGCCAGCATTTTTGATGAGTTTTATCCTTTTAGTATCACTAATTGGCTGTATCTGATATTAGGTCATTCTCTATCATGGGACCTATTTCTGTTAGCTTTTTCAAAAATGTTTAAGTTTTGTATATGGCATAGGTTACTAATCTACAGTATGATGCTTAATGTGTCAGTAGAATGGGTTATGGTTAATTTCAATATACCTATTGAGCATAACATCGCAATATGGTCGTTGATGGCTGTAACTCTTGTTATAATCATTGCCTCTATCATTTTAAGATTTAAAACAGGTTGCTTTAAAGAAGATGAAAGAGATTCTGACAGAGACGCTGCGTAAGAGTGGTGCTGCGGTATGTGATAAAATAAAGGCCATGTTTTTGAATGGCGAATGCGATCATCTTACAGCCAATGATTTGGAAACATGGATGCAGCTTGCTAATCCCGCTAAGTATTATACTGGCGAGGAAGCTATTTCTTATCTTAATGTAACTTCTAAAAGATTTTATGAATATCGGAAGGCGAAGTTAGTTCCTGATCCGGTTAAGATAAAGGGATTCCCTAAACCTTTATATACGAAAGTTATGTTGGATGATGCTATAAAAACCATATCCGGCATGAGTGAAAGAGAGATTTATATGAGGATCTTGAATGCCAAATCAAGAGAATCCAGAGCAAAAGAAAGGAGGGGAGCATGATTACAAATGGTGAATTTGTATCAAGAGTCGTAAATGGCATTCATGCCCTTGATAAAGACTCCCATGTTAGCCGGAGATGGATATTGAATATCGGTAGAACTAAAGCCGAATCTTATACAGCCCAGAGATGGGATGATGGGACGTTGCTTGGCGACCACCGGCTCCTAACTTACGTTACTTGTCTGGAGATGATTGAAGTTGACAAAATAGTTTGTTGTGATGCCGAATTTGCGTTGTGTAATACACTTATGCGTTCAAAGCATAAACTTCCAGGACTTCTTTATTCTGCCCTTAGACCGGCTATTACTAAGGTGACTAACGTAGATAACACTATATTTTTTAAGTTCGCTGAAATAAAGTCGTATCGTAATGAACAAAAAAGACCGTATGTTAAATACGTGAAAGAGCGGCGTCCTTTTTATTATGTAGAAAACGACTATATTTATATACCGGATTTTCATATAGAGCTTATTAACGTAGAGTTTTTTACAACAAGAAGAAAGAAGGCGCTGGAGTTAATGGCCTGCGATCCTACACCTAAAGGGTGTGAGTCTGAATGGGAATACGAATTTATCTGCCCTGTTAAGTTAATTGAGTACGTAGTGGCAGAGACGATAAAGGAAGTAGCATTCAGGCTACAGATTCCTATCGATGAAAATCCGAATCTTGATTCCAATCAGAAAAGTCAAATTGTTCAATAACAAAATATTATTTATCTTTATTTGGGTCTTAGTTGTGAAACCAAGACCCATTTTTATATAAACTTAGTGACATGAAAAGAACATCGATACAATCACCGTATTTTGTAGCCTACTACCATCGTCTTATGAAGAGAAAGAATGGTTTTAAGAAAGGCATGATAAGAGACAGAGGGGAGGTTTTAAGGCTGTTGTCTATTATATGGAAAACCGTATCAGAACATTATGTGGAAGCTGATGCCGGTGTTTACGTAGATAACGTAGGATACTTATGCCATGTACTTATACCGGGGCAGCGCTTTGCCGTCAGGCGGGACCTGGACATCGTGAGCAGGCTCGGAACCAACGGCTACCTCTACAACCACCTGGCTATGGATTTCGCAGACTCTAAAAGATATTACCATTTTGTAATACAAGATAGCTTGAAAAAGAAGTTAAGGGTTAAAATGAATAAAGGACGAAGATACCGATTTATGTATAATGAAATACTTGCTAAAAGAAGAGTGTTTAAAGATTTCCAGATTAAGAGAGTTTTCGAAGATCGAGAACTCAATCATAGGAACATGTAAAAAAATATAGCGATTACCCTTTATTGATATAGGTTAATCGCTATATTTGCATATCCGTCTACCTTCTCAGGCTGGCGGATATAAAAAGTAAAATTCCTATTATGGGAACAAATGTAAGCAATTTTCAAAACAATGCGAAGAACAGTAACATTATTTTGACGTCGGAATCCAACGAAATGGAATTTAGCAAAGAGGTTAAAACCGTATCATCTTTCAAAAATTCAGATTTTGGAGAGCTAAAAATTATTATTATTGACGAAGAACCGTATTTTATAGGATCTCCTATAGCTTCATTTTTAGGGTACACTAATCCGAGAAAAGCGATAAGGGATCACGTTGATGAAGATGATAGACTAATAATGAAAGTACCTGATACTCAAGGGTGGAACGAAACGTTCCGTCCCTACACTCCAAACACTAAAATACTGATAATCAATGAGTCTGGACTGTATAGCCTAATTTTTGGATCAAAGATGGATTTTGCTAAAAAATTCAAGAAATGGGTAACATCTGAAGTCCTACCCTCTATAAGAAAAACCGGTTCCTATTCTATAACACCGAAAGACTATCCATCTGCATTAAGAGCATTAGCTGATGAGATTGATGCTAAGAATAGAGCCATAGCCGAGAGAGCACAAGCAGAGGCGGAGAGACAGCAGGCGATTAAGACCATAGAAGAGCAGCGTCCCGATGTGGAGTTTGCAGAGTCATTTAAGAAGGTTGATCATGAAAATATGTGGCTAATCAGAGATGTGGCGAAGAAGCTTGAGCAGAATGGAATCATCATCGCAGAAAAGAATCTTCGTTTGTTTCTTGAGGAAGTCAAGTTCATGTTCAGAAATGGGCAGGGTAAATGGGAACTATACAGTGATATCGTTAAAAATAAGTTTGGTGTTTATCGATCTTACTTTGTGGATAAGTACTCCGGTGAAAGGATCAATCAGCAAACAATATACATGACTGGTGCCGGATATGAAGTTACGCTCAATGGTATAAAAGGGAAATGTAGAAGCACGTTTCTAAAGTACGGTAAGTTTGAAGATCCTAACTTTTAAAACAGCAAAATAGGGCATTAATCAAATTATTAATATCTTTGTGGAGGTCAGGTTCGTTTCCTGTCCTCCATTTTTTTTTAAAAGTAATGACAGTCGAAGATTATATCATAGAGTTAAAATCGTCTTTAAGATCATTTGACAAACGTGATCTGATAGATGAGGTATCCATCTATAAATGGGTAGAGATCGCCCTGAAGAAGTTTGGAGGCGATATTACTATGCGCAAAGAGGCGGTAGTGGACGTCAAGCGAGGACAGGCTCGTATGCCGGGAGATTACTTTGATCTTATTCTGGCATTTAAATGCGATTTCAAGGGATATGAGGTGCCGGAAGGTGATAAGGTAATACCAGAGCTTCAAAATACAATAGCTTGGAAAGAACGCACTGAAAGAAGTTATAGGTGGTGTTCTTGCGATGAATGTTGTAAAGACGAATGCGAGAAAGTGATAGTTGAAAAATTTTATATCAATGTTCATGATCGCGATCATGAAGTTCGTTGCTATTATGACCGACCGATAATGTTAGGTCTTGCTAAGCCTATGCTTCGTGATTCTTGTTTGAGTAAATGCCGGAATAAGGTAATAAAGGATAGTCCGTATGAGATAAACATCGTAAACGGATTCCTGTATGCTAATTTCGATGGTCCTATTTACATGCAGTACCGGTCTCTTCCTTTTGACGGAGAATCTAACATAATCATACCAGACACGCCGCAGGGTCTGGTCCTGGATTATGTCGATAATTTTGTGAAGATGAGATTCTTTGAGGAACTGATGTATAATGCAGAAGCTCAGGGTGCAGCCGACTTATTTAAGTTGTATGCACAACAAGATTTGGTTAAGTTGAAAAATGCGAAGACCGAACTTAAGATGATGGGTATGACATTGAAAGGCATGTACGAACCTCTTAGACGGAGGCGTGCTGAGTTTGAGATATATGCTAAGGCGTATCCTGTAATTGACAACATACTTAAATTGGTATGATTGAGGTAGCCTTATTTATATATTTATCTGGCGTTATCGCATCTATGATTGTTTGGTCAATCAGACAATTTAAAGGAGATGCGAGTTTGGTAGAAACAATGTACTGCCCGGTAGTATTTTTGTTGAGTTGGATATATGTATTTGAAATTTTAAAGATTAAATAATATGTTGGAAGTTCAAGCAAGCGAAATAGTAACCGCCGACAAAATGAGAGGCGTAGGACCGGCAAACATCATTTTCACAGCCGGCCCTAATCCGGTAGCTGAATATCGTAGAGGCGTAGCTAAGGTAACGGCTGGTGGAGAGAGTAAGAGTGTTACAATCACACAAGCTGCCGGCGAGCAGGTCGTTGTAATTCCTGAGTTCGATTATCTTGTTCTTAGATACGGATGGGAATCAGAAGACGGTTCTGATTTTGATACTGCAACTGGGTTCACCAATACAGGAATCTCGGATGTAGATAATAAATACGTTGGATGGAGTAAGCAGTGGGCTACTACCCAACAACAGGTAAGTGATTACCTTATTTATGGTGGTGATAACATGCAGTCAGGACTTGAAGGGGCACTTATTAAGATGAAGACCTTGCTATCAGCGCCGGGCATGGACGAATCTGAGCCTAATATCAATGCCGATATCTATGGTAATTGGTATGGGAATAGAGGACGAGGAAATGTTGTTGTGTCTTTTACAGCCTACCTTGGAGGAGAGATGGTTAAACAAGGATTTAATTTCATTAACGAAGGCGGCGAAGAAGTTTACTCCGACAGCATTACTACCAACGTTTCGGCTAATGGTGAAACCAATTACCAAAATATAAAAGGTCTGTACACTAAGATGGGGACGATGGTTTATAATAAGGAAAAGCGTGATTGTGTTATTGTTATAGGTTAAGGTGATGGAAAGTCTTTGGGATAAATACAATAGGATTAAGGAGGTGTTTTACCGGGATTTCGTTTATGATTCCAGCTACACAGAGCAGGCCTCGTGCATCCCACTGTCGTCGGTGAAGAACGGGGTAGGCTGGGTCGGCGACGGAACCATGAACCTGGCCCAGTATCTTCAGCTTGTATATACGGAAATGATTCTTGGTTACAAGACAAAAGATGATGTTCGTAATGCCATACTGGTGCTTACCCGTCTTGCCGATACTACTTATGATCTATTTTTTAATAACAATAAAGGTATTTATTTCAAATTCGAAAAAGGATTTTTCTTAAGAGACGATATCCATAGCGAAGATGCAAGCAAATTCGGTCTTACCAAGATAAGTTCCGGGTACATTAATGGTATAGAGTTAAAAGACGAAGATCCATGCTTCTCCCCATTCACTTCACAAGATCAGATCTGGAATATGGCTCCTATATTAGCTTTCTTGTCAGAAAAAGGATTTGAAGAAGCCAGGCAAGCAGGATACGATATTTTTGAGTACGTTATTAGAAACGGGCACAAGATATACAATCCTTATTACAGTGCCTTGCTTCATCATTGGACATTCCTTCCTGATATGGATACCGATAAGGTCAAGCCGTGGGATAGGGTTAGCAACCGGAATAAGAATCTTAAATACAAAGTTAAGGTTAAGAGAGGGGCTAACAATTGGTACTTCTCTGGAGGGTTCAGATGGGCTTTTAAGAAGTTTGGAGGCGAGTGCAGTACATTCTGGCATTGCCTATGGTATAAACCATTTATATTCTTAGCAGATAGAGTATATCATCCATACATATGTAAATGGTTTGGTATTAAGGTTAAGAATAATTCTTACTATTGTCTTGGATCCACAAATGAAAAATCATGGTACGGTCCTGGATTTAATAAGAGGCTGGTTAAGTTCTTTAATAAGTCTTTGGAAGGATCGGAGTTATTTATGCCTCATCTTGTCTTCTTGCAAGAAGCCGAATGCGTTGAAGGAGATAAACTCAGGGCCTATTTAGATAAATGGGAATGGGATGGTGTTAATTCACCTATTGAATTTTTGATATTGTGTAACTGGTACAAAATTAAATTCGGAAAATGAAAATCTATTACAATTCTAAGATAGCTAAGTTGTTTACGTTCATTGACGGCTATAAAACAATTATGCTGTTTGGAGCCGTATTTACCGAACGTGATGCCATATCATTAAAGGCAGAATATCATGAAGGGACGCATTGTAATCAATATCAGGCGTTGTTTGCTACGGGCTTTATAATCATCTTAATCATAGCATTAGTATCCGGTCTTAACGGCCATGCAGGATGGTGGATGTTGTGGCTGCTTACTATCCCGGTATTTTTGTACTATGTATGGTATCTGGTTGAATACCTAATAAGATTGTGTATATACCGGAATCACAAGAAAGCATATCACAATATCGTATTTGAAAGAGAGGCCTTCGATCTTGAAAATGACTGGAACAAACCTGGTATATTTAGAAGAGAGTCTGAAGGGTTTAGTTTCTTGAAATATTACAGAAAGGAGTATTATCGTGAGTAGGAGAAGATATTTTGAAGAACAAAGATCTGGTAATGGAGCTATTTATCATTGTGTAAAAACAGAAATAGAACCTGGAGATAAAATCAGATTAGGGTATTATATACAAGTTTCAGATAAATGACCAGAGGTACGTTTTTATGTTTTCTAATAGATACGATGGAATGAGAGATCTTATTAATAATGCAGATGAAGATGTTGATTGTATTACTTCTGCAACAGAGAAGAGTAGTATGTATCGCAATGATTCTTTCTTTGTATTTGTTTGATTATTTATATTAAATATAATTATATGATTTACAATAGGTTATTATATATAGGGGGGGGGGTAATTCCTGATATATTATGAGGCGTCGTTTTTTTGATAAAAATAGGAAGCTTGAGGACTTTCTTATAAGGTTTTATCCAGCCGGGAATTACACATGGATAGTTCCTGATGGCTGTTTTCTCGTAGACGTTTTTTTAGTTGGAGGCGGAGGTGGCGGTAGCTCTGCCGGCGGTGGAGGTGGTTATACCAAGACCTTCAAATCTGATAGCAAAGGTTGGAAAGACGGAGAGGCTATTGCTGTAGAACCAGGTCAATCTATTTCTATAACAGTAGGAGAAGGAGGAGCAAAAGTTTATCAAACTGAACAAAATTTCCCTGGTAAAGAGGGGGGTTACTCTCAATTTATGAACTCGTCTTATAGAGCAAATGGTGGGAAGGGGGCTAATAAATGGAAGGGAGGAGATGGTGGTAGTGCCGGCGGTTCATCATATACACAAGATGGTGCTTCGGATGGTGGAGACACTAATGGAGAAGAGTATGGAGTAATCAAAGGTCAAGGTCATACCACCAGAGATTTTGGAGAATCCGGCGGTAAAAGAAATGCCGGTGGTGGGAGTGGAGAAACTTACACCGGAGTAGTATTCCAAGGAGGAATATCTGATTACAGTGAAGGATCTGGCACAGGAGGATCAACAAGCGGATCTGGTAAAGGAGGTGGAGGTTATGGCGGCGGAGGCGGCGGCGTCAGATACTCTATGGTTTATTCTGGAGCTGGTGGTGATGGCACTGTGTTAATTAGGGGTAAAAGATATGTGACTATATAGCACTTTACACCAAAAGCGTAAAGTAATATACATTTATACGGAAATCCGTACTGGGTTCCACCAAAACCCTCTACCTTCTGGTAACATCGTTACATCAAAGGATTCTTTTTCTGATTTTCTAATGATGTTAAAAGCACCATTAATGTCAGCATTAATGGTGCTACCAAACGAGGTTTTAAACAATCCTCGTTTGGTCCTTCTTCCTTTGTAGGATTCATGTTTGCAAATCTGTTCATTATCTAAAAAGCTGCATTTTGAAGTATAAGATTCTTCAACGATCTTAACATTGACTCCTTCTAACGTAGCTTTATAAGATATCATTGAGATAAACATATTAAAAGGAATAGATACAAAGTTCTGATTATTACGTTTTCCGATATTGATCTCTTGCTTCCAGCATTTGTTATGACCGATTATGATCGTATTAATACCATTGGAAACTACGTGATTAATCAATATCCTACTTGCCTTATGAAGATAATCTTTGATCTTGTTATTCCTTTTGTTTGTTAATGACCTTATTTGTTTTGAAGTATGTTTATTATCTTTTAACTTAGATTTTAAATATGAAAGTCTTTTGTTATAATACTGGTTGATAGACTTTAGTGGTTTACCATTGATGATAAAACAAGAACCGGTATTTGAAACACAAGAAGCTAAATTATCTAATCCTATGTCGATGCCAAGATAGTTTCCATTATCGGACATAAGATCTTTTTCCTTCTTATTGTAAACTATTTCAAGAACGATATACCCATTCTTAGGAATGAATCTAAGTTGTTGAATATTTTGCTTGTTGGTTCTTGTTGTAAAGGAAAACTGTTTTGGTAACTTAACAATGCCTTGTTTTATCCATTTTTGAGAAAAAGCATTTGTTGCAAAAACAGCAGGAAACAAACCACCCTTGTTGAGATACCTTGGCATTCTTACTTCCTCAGAATACTCACCTCTATTCTTTTTATTAAAGAGATTGAAGAAAGATTTAAAGTTTCTATCAACCATCATCAACACTTGTTGAGCAACCGGTGCTGGTAAAGCACGATAGTCAACATCATTTTCTGTTCTTAACTTCTTTTCAAGAGAATAGTAGTTTAGGTACTTATACTTTACAGTATTATCATCCTTGTATTGGAAATAGTGTTGTCTAACAACATATAACCCTTTATTGTATAAGTTTTTACACTTATGCAATAGGTCATAAAGTTCATTGTAATAAACAGAACTTGGCTTGATTGTATGTTGTTCGACTAATCTCATGACACAAATGTAGGAATTATTATTTATATATAAAAACAATTTGATATATTTGTGGTGTAAAGTTGTATATAATCACCTAATTATTTAACAGGTGATTTTCATAAAGCTATGGCGTAAGGTTTTGTTATTCCAGTAGCTTCTGTTGTGTGAGTTAGTTCTTCTTTTGCTATCTTTGTGACAAACAGTTATTAACATGGCAGCAGAAGATAACAGAAACATAGCGATTCCTCAAACAGGTATGAACCGCGATCTGCATCCGTCGAGTCTTACGGATCAGCATTATACGTTTGCCTTGAATGCCAACATCGAATCTGAGGATGGTAATGTTGGGATGAGATCTAACGAGCACAGCAACCTTAAATGCATTGATTTCGATGGGTTTAAAGTTATTGGTTATAAGAATGATCTTACTTCAGGCAATATCTATTTTTTTATAACAAATCCTGAAACGGGCGTATCTAAGATAACTTATTTCAAGCCTGAATCCGATACAAGTATCTTATCCGATTCCGATATAGAATCTATGGTAGAAGGATCGGAGTCGTTGTGTTCTGGCATGAAAACCCTGCTTGAAGACAACGAGCAAGATCCGTGCCTTAATTTCTCTATCTACCATCCTATAAAAACCATAGAAATAAAGACAGAGAAATGTGGAAAATGTATTTACTGGACTGACGATTATAATCCTCCCAGGTATGTTATTGTAGACAAGGCTCTGACTCCTGATGATGAAGGTGATATTTGGTATCATTATCATGGGTATAAAATATGCGATAAAGAATACGATAGGAAAAAGTTCATGCAGGAGAATGGTTGTTTTCTGGCGTGTGAGAAACTTAGGGTGTTTCCGCTGCTGGATCAGCCATGTGTAGAGCCAGTACAGATAGAGTACGGGGGCAGCCTCCGGGCAGGCGTGTACCAGTTTGCTGTGGCTTTGTGTGATGAATTTGGCAACGAGAAAACTAACTATACTTCATTGACTAATCCTGTGCATGTATTCGATGAACAATATATTAGAATCAATGATGGGAAATGGGGAGAAAGAACTAATCTTGGTATAAGACTTAAGGTGTCTAATTTGGATAGGCAAGTTAGCCATTACAAGGTAGCTGTTATTCAAAACACTGTTGGATATAATGGTGAAACACAACCTGTAGTCGATTATTTCATAGAAGGTATTCATCCTATTACAGAGAAGACTATATACTATTATTCTGATCTTAATAATAAAAGGACAACATTTGAACATATTTCTTTAAAAAGAGCCATATATAATACATCGAGAGGAATAGTATCGGTTGGAAACCGTCTTTTGCAGTATGGTCTTACTGCTGAAAAAGAGTGGAATTTACAACCTGTAGTTTCTCTTATGGGGCATTTCCTAAAATGGCAGGCATCGGTAGCCCACGAGGATCTGTATAAGGATGGTAATGCCTGTTCGTTGTATGTGGGATACATGAGGAATGAAGTATATCCTTTTTCTATATCATTTAAGACATCCACCGGATATAAAACTCCAGCATTCGTTCTTGTTCCCCCACCTTATGATAAGGCGAGAGAGGAAATGAACAAAGACAGTATCCCATACCAGTCTATAAACGCATATGCTCCGGATTGCTCGGGTGTTGATAGGAAATATGTATGGCAGTATAGCAATACAGCAGGAGATGGAGTATTGATTGACGACGATGCGGTTGTTATAGATGAAGAACAGAAAGAGTGTAACAACCCGGCTACCGTAGGTCAAACTGTTATAGTGGAAAGCAATTTTGCCACTTTTAAAGGTAAATCAAGATTTATTATCGATTATGATGATATTGTAGGAACCCCTATAAATTATTTGTCTGAAAATATAGGTCTTGTAGCTTGTAATAATAAGGAGAATGGAAACAATGAAAGACAGATATGTGATATAGCTACCAAATATAGAGAAGACGGAACACAGGATTATATGGAGCCAATTGATCATATTAGGTTACCAGAAATGGAAGGAGACTGCGAAGTCCCTCATCGTCAAGAATCTATATTGTCAGCTCCAGTTCCTTTGATAACAGGTCTTGTGGAAGATTATATATATAAGGTTCTTAGTGAAATGGAACATGTCTCTACAGATTATCTATACACCACAGGAGGAGAGAATCAGAATAAGTATTCTGTGTTGTTTAACTATGAGACAATGGACTCTTTATCTGAATGGATGGAGGAAGCATTTTTTGGGTATAGCGCTGGCAGCATATCAGGTGATGGCAATCAACATCTTTGTTCTGAGTTTTATCCATATTTACAACCTGGATCTGTTTTAAAAACTGTATCTGATGCTATATACGTATTAGATACCATGCCCTGTACATGTGGATGTTATATTGAGAGTTATTGTTCTGATCCTACTGTGTCAAGAACCGATTATAATAACTTTCAAAATTATAATTATCTTCTTGGAAGTTACATCCTTCATATAGATGGATGGAGTCAAAAGATAAATGGTGTAGGGGATTGGAGAGCCGGCAGATCTACCAGTACGGTCATAAATAATCAGTATAGATCAAAGAACGGGCCCAGGTATTGTATTGAGCAATTTTGGCCTGAAGCTTCTGAGAAGTTGCAAGATATGATATATAAAAATTCAGATACCGGTATAGCTGAAACTGATTGGAAATTTGAGGGGTATGTGAACAATGCTACATTTAACAATCCTACGGGGGATAAGCTTAATATTGGATTCGCATCTGAATTTGTGGTATGGAAGTTTGTCAGAAATGTAATGACAAATGCCAGGTTTATCAGAATCAACAGACCAGAAGAGTGGGATATAGAAGGTTATAAAGATGAGAACAAAGTTCTTTATCTTGAAGCTCTTGGAAAGGTAGATGGCATAATGGATGCTGTGTCTACCAATTACGTTCGTGTTTCTTTTTGGAAGGATGTTGAAACATGGTCCCCTCTTGGAATAGTACCAGTTGAATTTGATAGACCTGAGTATGAATCATCTCATTCTGTTATTATTAACATAGCAAAACCAGCTTTCGGAGAAATAAATGAAGAGTTTTTTGATTCTATAGGTCAAAATTATTTTTATGTTACAATAGAATCTCCTATTGTGGCAGTTCCTTGGATAATGACGTTTAGACAAATTCAATTTTGTTCTTATAAAAATTATGATACCCCAGAAGAAGAGGAAGAAGAAGGGAAGAAGCCTTCCCGTGCTATTCTTGGAGTCGCTTTTGCTACGGGTAAAACCATATATCCTTATATTTTTGGTGTAAGAGAAAAAGAAATAAATAAGGTTGATTTGTCTGTTGATTCAATAACATTAAGATCAACAGTCGTATTTGCATCCAAATGTCAGACATGTGGAGATAGGCCCATCAATTGCAAGCCTCGTCCTTATAAATACGGAGATTTTGCATATTGGGAATCATCTGAGAAATATCCTGCTAATTTTGAACTTTATGATAGTAGTAGGATGAAAATAGACACAGGCAGATCTTATGATGATCCAAAAAAATCAGAAGCTTATTCTAATATTATAAATAAGTTAACAGAATATTATGGTGCTCCTTTGTCAGACAAAAATGGATTATCTTATTTCAAGGGCCATTCTTATGGAGGAGTAGATACTTCTACCGTATTTTGCCAACAACCTATACGTCATTACCGGTTCCCAGATAACAAGCATATACCTTTTATGAACAGTGATGAACGTGGATATGACATAGCTTCTGAAATATATCCGGTAGGTATTATGGTAGATGAGAACACCATACAAGTGTTTTTGGATTTTGCGGTGGATTCTGGTTTGATTACGCAACAACAAAGAGATACGATTGTAGGATATGAACTGTATCGTGGAGATAGGAGGCTAAATAGGTCGGTTGTGGCTTCAGGATTGGCCTACGATATGCTTAGATACATAGGAGACGATGGTAATGTAAATATCTATCCTAATTACCCATATAATGACCTATCACAAGATCAATATAATTATACGTCTGGCAAAAGAGACGAGTTTATATCCCATCCTTTCGACAAAGGAGGAAACGTGTGGTATTCATTCTGTTCGCCTGATATTTATTTCAACAAGCCCGAACTTCCAAATGAAGTATGTATAGACGGGTTTCAAAGAGGAATGTCTGTGGGCAGTTTCGTACCTGTCGAAGATCATCCAAAATGGACTATCTTAGGTCCTGCCGCATACACGATGGCTGCGTCACTTGCCGCAGTTGAATCAAGTGCCACAATAGCCGCTATGATAGCAGAAGAGCTTCAGATAAGGGCGCAGTCTGGATACATAGGAGGGTCGGCCGGTCTTACCGGAGGAGGATTCCTAACGAATTTAAGTGTGGCTATGCTGTTTTCTTCAATGGTGTCAACCATCAGTCAAACTCTTGCTAAGGGCCCGATATTGTACGGTAAGTACCGCTATGATTGGCTTAATACGTTTATAAACAATGGACCAAGACGTAATCATGCATGGTATTATACTTCTGTAGGATTATATAATTCAATGATAGGTATAACAGACCAGGATAAGTATGAACGAAATTTTGCTCGTGGTTTATCTTCTGTTAAGTACATGAAGTCCGGTGTATATCCTATGATGGATGCCAGTATGTCATCTAAATGGGGAACCGGTAAAAACGATAATGAGGGACGATTCTTATTTGTTAATAATATAGATCGTGAATCTTCGTTATTTTTATCATTTGGTGATCCAGGTGAAAAAGGAGATGGTAAATCGAAATATTTATTGGAATATCCGAACTATGTCTACAACTACGACAGTAGCCGTATAGATGATTCGGTTATTGCTGGAAGCGATGTTGTAGCAGGAAGAACATTCGAACAATCCAAATCAGTTTCATACATTTGCTCTCCGTATATGAGGCTTATGCGATATAGGCCGGATCAATATGGTCAAATAGAAGATATAAAGTGGATTTCTATAGGAGGGTGTGGCTTTTTCACTAATGAAAAGAAACTGATGTTCGGTGGTGATACGGTGATAACCAGATTTTCATTAAAGAGAAAATTTCCTGTTTTTTATAATAGTGCTTTTGGTATTGGAGATATGATACCTTTCCCTTATATGGATTATAGAAATGTCGGATATCCTCGGTATTTTGTCAATTACGACACCGGGGAAGACGCTCTGGAGGTTACGGACAACGAACGTTTTAACAGTTGGACATCTTCTAATAAGGGACGATATCAGTTCTATCCTAATAGGAAAAGCTTATATGAGCTAAATGGTGATACGGCCGGCAAGTACGTTAATGGAAGATTTTACACATGGTTTTATGGTATTCCTCAGTTCCTTGTAGAGTCTGAAATAAATTGTAATTTCAGATTAGAGGGACCTCAGTCCCATGAATTATTCTATCCAAAAGTGGGAGATTTCGTTTGGTGGACACAAGAAAAGAACGTATCTATTCATAGGGACAATGATTATAAGATAAGTCCTATATACTCATCAAGAATGACATTGACACCTAATGTATTGCCGGCAACATACGAACGTCGTTTTTATGACTGTGCTTACCAGCGCCCTAATGGTGTTATATGGAGTAGGGCTGACGTATCTGAAAACAGTCAAACAGATCCGTGGTTGACGTACAAGCCTATGGATTATCATGAGTTCCCAACCAGTAATGGGAAGCTTATTCACATGAAGCGTATTGAATCCGATCAGATTCTTGTCAGGTTCGAGGATCAGGTTTCGCTCCATAACGCCATAGACGTAATCAAGGAGCGCACCTCCCCAGGGCAGGCTGAGATGGGCACCGGCGGTCTGTTTGCGTCCCGGCCTCTGGAGTACAACACGACCGACCTTGGTTATTCTGGAACCCAGAGTACTGAAATAATTAGTTCAGAATTTGGTCATTTCTGGGTAGATACTAAAAGAGCACAGGTGTTTATGACCGATCCGAACGGACGTAATCTTAAGGAACTTAGTGTAGGTATCAGACATTGGCTTAAGCGTCATCTTCCGTTTAAGATTCTTAGATACGGAATAACTAATATCTTAACCGGTACAGAAATGACAGAAGAAGATACGGATAATAAATTTATCGGTCTTGGTCTGTCTCTTGGATGGGATAATAGGTATAAGAGGGTACTTATCACGAAAAAGGATTATATACCTGTTAAGAACCCGGCATATTACAAATATGATGGTGGAAGGTTCTTGTACAATGAAACAGAGGTACTGTCAAACGATAAGGAAATATCTTTAAAAGACGAACAGTATTTTAAAGACGTGTCGTTCACTATCGGATATTCGTGTCTGAAGCAAGAATGGATTTCTTATTATTCGTTCTGTCCTGACTATTATATAGAACAGCAACAATATTTCCAGACAGGAATAAACTTCCCAGCATCAGACGAAGAAGGCGGCTTATGGAGTCATTTGCTGACGAATAAGAGCTTCCAGACATTTTACGGAACAACATATCCGTTTATATTAGAAGTGCCGATAAAAGAGAAATATAATGGCTCTACGCTGGCTTCTGTAGAATACGAGCTTGATGCAAGGAAATACGTCGATGATGTGAATTACACTCTTGACAGGAAAGTAGGTTTAGATACGATAACTATCTACAACGACACAAACAACTCAGGTGAAATTCATCTTGTTCCAGAAGAAAAGAATAATTTAGCGCAACGTATATCGTATCCAAAGATCGTAGGTGACCATACTGAGGTCCTGGATACTGAAGTATATAGAAGACATAAGTTGAACGACTTCTTTAATAGGGTTGGCGATGACCGATCTGAAACACCTATCTGGATCAAGGACGATAACGATATAAATAAGTCGGTTAATCCTGATTCTCTTAATTTTAGACGGTCATGGCTTGATAGGTTGCGTGGTAGTTGGATGCTGATGAGGATAAAGAAAGTAATTAGCAACCGGAAGATTATATTCCAGTGGTTGATCTCTGAAGATAAGATTAAGAATAGATAAATTACAATATTTAATAAGTTGAAAATAAGTAGTTTTTATTTTGTGATTTAATAATAGTTTAATATATTTGTAGCGCCTATCGATCCATCGCGGACAGATAGGCGCTTATTTATTAACAATAAAACGATGTAAAATTATGAAAAGTAACGTGTTATTGCAATCAGAAAGCAGAGAATTGTTGGGTAGGAACATCTCTGTTATGTCAAAAGACGGTTTTGTGTGTATAACAGAGGTAATGGAAGCTTTGACTGAAAAGAGGGAAAAACAGGGTTTGGCTCCAAAAAGATTAGATGATTTAATGAGTACAAAAGGATTTCAAGAGAAAATGTATGCTTTAGTTAAGAGACTGAATATAAACAATATATGTACTGCGGTAAAAATCGCAGTACAAAAAAACGATCTGTGTATTAGCAAGTTGACTGATCTTAAAAAATATCATATGGCTTACAGAAAAGGAAAAGGAAAAGATCAGAAATGGTTTGTGGATCCTTATTTCTTTGTAATGGTTGCATTGGAATTAGATCCAGATATATATGCGAGTGTGGTTATATGGCTTACTGATGGCCTTATCAAGAATAGAAATATGGCAGGTGATGCTTATATAAGAACATGTAAATCTGTAGGATCACTTGTAAAAAACAAAAATGAATTATCTGATAAGATAAAAAGGATAGCAAAGGCTATTAATTTTATTGTATTCAATAAACATGAGGATGGAATAAGAAATATGGCAACGGAAGAACAACTTAATGATATAACGGAATTGGAAATAGCCATAAGTTCGATAATAGACGGAGGATTTATAACAAACTACAATGATCTTATATCTTATTTAGGCAAGGAGTGGAAAAAAAGATGGGGTAATCCAATTATGGCTCTAAAATAATTTATTCAAATTAATTTATTTTAAATCATTTTAATTTGTAAATCATATTTTAGTGTCTATATTTGCATCGTAATCAAGAGAGATTATAATATAAGACAGTAGTGATGGAAGGTGATACTTCGGTTTATGTCACAGGTTCGAGTCCTGTATTTTTCATGTAAGAAAGATTAGATCAGTTGGTAGATCAAAACCTCCTTTAAAACACCTTCCAAGTTATCCCTGTTTTAATAAAATATACAGATGGTGAGGAGTTCGGTTACTTCGAAAATTAGCGTAGTGGTTTAACGCAGCATCAGGTACATTTGCTTTTCATCGGTTCGAATCCGATATTTTCATTTTAGATCCGGCTCCGCTTTTCCTCTGTTTGGAAGACATAAGAAACTAATGAGTGGTGATGGGGTTAGTTACTTCGAATTTAGCTCAGATGGATAGAGCGATACTCTTTTAAAGTATAGGTCGATGGTTCAAATCCATTATTTCATTGTTTACACTAACTTCAGCTTTTCCCTCATTGAGTATTCATTTTGATATATTTTTTTTCAAGCAGTGGTAGTAATATCACTGCTTTTTTTGTATAACACTTTAAAGAAAACAACAAATGGGAAAGTTTAACAAAAAGGATGAAGGTGTTAAACCTACGATCGTGAATCACATGGGAGAGAAGGCGTATAAGCCTAACGCAGAAGAAGAGTTGGTATCTACGGTAATGACTACCATGTTATCTGATTCTTATTATGAGAAAGAAAAAGATAAAGTAGAAAGAATTAAGAATCTTATGGATCAGGTGGATCCGTATTTCGCAGCACAAACAGCATTGTATGTCAGGAGAGAAGGAAAACTTAGGTCAGTAACGCATCTTATGGCTTCTGTCCTTGCCAGCAAAGCATCGGGTAAAGAATGGGCTTCAAGGTTCTATAATAAGATCGTTATGCGTCCTGATGATATGAGCGAAATCCTTGGCTGTTATGCGGCTCTTAACGACAAAAATCCAAAGAAGTTAAGAGGAATATCCAGCGCTATTAAGAAAGGATTTAAGACGGCTTTGGAAGGTCTTGATCCGTATCGGATTGATAAGTATAAGATGGACAGTAGGGTCATTACTATGGTTGACTTAGTAAACTTATTTCACCCTAAAGGCAATCAGGCTAACAAAACGGCTTTCCAGTACCTTATAGAAGGTCGGTCTTTGTCTGGATTATACGAAAGCAAGATTCTTGAAAAAGAAATGTCTAAAGCCGGACAGGACAAGAAAGACAATAAGAAAAAGAAAGAAGCTTTAGGTGACGCTATTCGGGACGTGGTTTCTAATGTAAAAGGTATGCCTATTTTTAATATGGTTCGTAACCTTGTAAACATAATCAAATACGCGCCTGATCAAATAGATGAAGTTTGTAGGCAGCTTACAATAGAAGAGAAGGTGCTTAATTCGAAGATGCTTCCTTTCCGTTTTGCTTCAGCTTTCAAAGAGGTTGAAAATATAGGCACTGATGATTCCGAAAATGATATTGTATTTGAGTCGGATAAAAAACGTGCTAAATTAACAGCGCGTAACAAAGATAAGATTTTAGATGCGTTGGAGAAAGCCATAACCATCTCCTGCAAGAACCTGCCGGTATTGGAGGGGCGGTCGGCTATCCTGATAGACCACTCTGGCTCTGTACGTGGAGATATGGGAGGATCTTCTGAAGTGTCTGCCTTTAGCAAAACAAATACGGCTGTCATTGGTAACTTATTTGGCTGTATGATTGCTTCTGTGCTTCCTGACGTATTTATTGGTATGTTTGGTGACAAACTTATCAATTACGAATATGATAGAAGTAAAGGTGTTTTATGGAACAACAAAAAATCTTTTACTGCCGGAGGAGACTGCGGTGGTGCTACCGAAAACGGTCTTTTTGCATTCTTGGATAAGTGCGCTAAAGATAAGATCAAAGTAGATAACTTGTACGTTATTTCAGATATGCAGATAGGAGACGGTGAATCTGTTGTATGGGAGAAAAGTTCCAGTTATGGATATGGTAAATTCGCTGAACTTTTGAAAGGGTTTAAAAAAGTGAATCCAAATTGCAAAATCGTTTCTATTTCTATTCAAGGATATGGAAGTGAGATGTTTTACAGAGGATCTAATATCTTGAACATAGCTGGCTGGTCAGAATCTATCTTCGATGTTATTAACAGCAAGTTCTGCGGATATAAGAATATGATTGATGAAATTAAGAAGATTAAGATTTAAATCTTACATTCGTACTGTTTTCATAAGAAGAGATTTATCATAACAAGCCGGAGAATGAATGGTGGCATTCTTCGGCTATTTTGTTTACATTTGTTGAAAAAAAGAATGAAAGAAAAAGAATTTGATTTTGTGATATATCCACTAAAGTTGATTATCACCATAGGGTTAGATTACAAAACATTGTGTGATCGTTTTGAGAATGCAGAATTGGATCATGAAGGAGAATGGGGAGATGAAGGCGATTTAGATTCAAAAGCCTCTTTCTTGAATCTTGTTCGTGATAAGGGGGATGATAGAGCTTTTAAGTTATTATGGAATTTTCAAAGTGAGAATGATATGACTATGCGAAACATATGTTATGAATCATTTCATGCAGCTATGTCGGTATGCCAACATTGTAATATGTCTCTTGGCTTTAAGGTGGGAGAAGATGAACACGCAGCTTACATAGCCGGATTTGTTGGTAATTGCGCAGGTGAAATGTTTGGATTCTTAGAGGAAGAAAAAGATGGCAAAGAAAATTAAAAATTATGTAAAGGACAAACAACCAAAAACATTATGGAATAAAATTGGTCCGTTTGTAAAACTTAGAGAATATCTGGCATCTAATATAACACCTGATGTGTATGCTAATGAAAGAGGATTAAAAACCAAAATAATGGAATTTTTTGGTCAAGATGTTCCGAAAGCCAATGTAGATGATTTTAGTCAGAATCTTTGGTTTAGATTCTTAAACCAACCAAATAATCTGAAAGAAGAAAATGGGATTGTCAGAATACCAGACAATATCAAATCCATTATATCTGACAGGATAAATGGTGGGTGGGAGAAAATGGCTAAAAAATATGGAAGGGAGCTTGATTCTTTAGATAATAAGATAATTGATGGAAAAGTTGCAGGCAAGGACGTATCTGATTTGGAGGAGTTAAGGGATGTAACAAGTAGGAAACTTGGAATGGTGGAAGAGGGGATAGATCTCTTAAAAAAAGCCAGAACCGGAGAACATCAGGTATTTAACGAATATAATTTTATACCGGATGCTTACGGAGATTTAAATGATTTATCAGGCTTATCAAGTTTTACCATGTACCGTGATGATAGAGGTAGGATGGTTGTGAAAGATAAGTACGATTTTTATAGAAGCGATCAACCTTTTGGTGTTGGGGTTGTTACTAAGACTCTTGATACAATAGGATATCCTTTTGAAATAAGGGATTATGTAGAAGATAAAATCCCATACGAAGAGAATGATCCAAACAAGATCCTGTTTAGATCCATTATTGATTCAAAGAATGATTTGGATAAAAGGATGGAGATAAGATCCAAAAAACAAGGAGGGGATTCTTCTAAGCCGGAAATAGATTGGGATTTATTCAAATCCAAATATGAAAATATGAAGCGTGTGGGTAAGGGTAAGCATCGTACTATGGACGTAGAAGGGATGAATATGATCTATGATGCTTTATATGATAAAGGTTTTAATCAACGCCAGATAGAAGCCGTACTTGGAAATATTATTGAAGAATCTGGTGGAAACCCCTACGCTGTATCTGAGGATGGAAAATTTAGGGGACTTTTTCAAGAATATTACAAAAGATATCCGCCAAAAGAGTTTGAAAGAGATAAAGAGAGATTTAAGAGCGATAAGCGTGGATATATCAACTATATGATAGACAGATTTTATGATCATGTTCAAGATGCTGGGAAGTATAGTATAAAAGATACTAAATACAAAAAAGCTATTCATGCAGTAAACGAATTTATGTCAGAAGATCCAGATACGGATTATTCGTATCCACTTGTGTATGCTTTTGAAGCTCCATCAGATAAAGAAGGAACTTATGAAAATAGAAAGAGCGTATCAAATTTGATAAGCCAATCTTATGTTTTGGATAATGTTGATAAAAAGGATAATGATAATACTATTGTTGATGCTATTCTTGGAATAAAAAATGATCTTGAGCTACAAGACTCTATTTCCACTACAAGAGGTGAAGCCTTTAAAGAAGCCAGGAAAAGAGGTCTTAAGGAATTTACATGGAATGGAAAGAAATACAATACCAACATCAAGAAGGAAGGTGGCGTAGTTGGCAAGCAACGTGAAGCATATGAATACTTTACTAATAAGCGCGGCATGTCCAAGATACAGGCGCTCGCCATCATAGGTAACCTCATGGCTGAATCCGGCCTTAAAGATGACATATACGGAGACAACAGAACATCATACGGCATACAGCAATGGCATAATGAGCGCATGGATAAGTTGTTCAAGCACGCCAAAAAGAAAGGTCATTCTACACCAACATTCAAAGACCAACTTGAGTTCTTAGCTGACGAATACGAAGGGAAGACCGGATATTCTAATTTCTTATACACAAGAAAAGGAAAAGAAGGACCAGGTTATTACAACTACAGCCGGCAGGACTTCATGAACGCCGATAACCTTAAAGATGCTGTAGTAGCTTGGAACCAAGGAGCAGGACGTCCTCATAAGAGTGTTATAAGAAACGATGACCGTTATGACTATGCTATGGAAGTTGCTAAAAATCTTGGTTTGGAAATTGAAGAAAATTCAGTATCTTTGTATGGTCAAATGGGATTCGGAGATGATGGTGAAATAGCAGCATCAGTAACACTTCCAGAGGTAGAAGTGGCAGCCGCCCTCCCTAACCCGGAAGCCCCGTCCCAGGAGGAACAGTCCGAGGAAGAGAGATTCCGTACATGGACTGAAACGTATGGTAAGGACATCATAAATCATTTACTGACGTTAGACGGGAAAAAGGATGGTGATGACAGTGATTACAGCATGATGTATAAACAGCATGAAAAAGAAAGCGAAGAGGATAAGAAAATGGCTTTGATTAATGCCGTGCTTCCCAATATACAGCTTCGCATTAAAGGCGTCACTGATAATTAGAACAATTATTTTATTTCTCATATTAATAAAGCGAAGCCGGATTTGAGACTCGTTATGCGGATACCGAAGGTTGAAGAACGATATCAAGATAATCCGGCTTTTTTATACTTCGTAACGATTACAATTTGCAATGATAGGAGCTAATGATCCGAACCTACGCTTGGGCTAACGCTATCCTGCCTCACAACACACGACGGCCTCTCCTACCCGCCTGCCTGCTTATCTCGTGGCTACTCGTGAAACTGTTATCGCTTCTCTCAACCTCACTCCCTTCGGTCGATTCGGTTTCAATCGCTTTATATAGATATTGAAAATA
>UMGZ01011531.1_pt1 | contig 27508 bp, 26 predicted proteins | sample 1965421 | NCBI WGS metagenome assembly UMGZ01 (sample SAMEA4836087, study PRJEB28245) | human gut metagenome | biome: gut microbiome; material: fecal sample | place: Denmark | collected 2008
TCTTGGAACGGCAAAGAAACGCGTGCGCGCCATGAAAAGCACTGATGTCGTGCAGGAGAAGGCTAACTTCTCCGTATTTTCCTCATGATTCGACCTTGAGCCCGGATACCTATTTCTGCAAAACAGCCCTAATTCAATGTTTTCAGACGAAAAATTTTGTCGCAAAACTTACGTCGTTCTCCACGGCGTCATAAATAAAACGACAATTTCGTTTTTGTCGTAACTTTTACAACAATTTTTCCAGGCCATCTGTCACGCGTCTGCCTCTTCTCAGCTGAGGAAGGTAAAAAGACCGCCTGTCATATCAACCTCTTTAGAATTACAGTCACTTCAGGCGCTCTGACGCGCCCAACCTCACGGACTCAAGAGAATAATCATGACCTTTACCGAGTCGCTTTCCGCCCGCTCCCGTTCCGCCGAGACGTTGCTCTGCGTGGGACTTGACCCCGACATCAGCCGCTTTCCTGAACACATCAAAAACGGCCCCGATCCCGTCGGCACCTTCTGCCGCGCCGTGATTGATGCAACGGCTCAGTACGCCTGCGCCTTTAAGCCGCAGATTGCCTACTTTGCCGCGCTGCGCGCTGAGAGCGTTCTGGAAGCCCTCATCGATTACATCCACACCAACCATCCCGGCATTCCGGTGATTTTGGACGCGAAACGGGGCGACATCGGGTCAACCGCCAAACAGTACGCCCGGGAAGCGTTTGAGCGCTACAAGGCCGATGCCGTGACGCTTTCGCCCTACATGGGTTTTGACACGGTTGAGCCCTACATGGAGAACTTCCCGGAAAAAGGTATTTTCCTTTTGTGCCGCACCTCCAACCCCGGCGGGCGCGACATTGAGGAACTCAAGACTGCCGACGGTCGCACGGTGTTTGAAATCGTCGCGGAAAAAGCGCAGAAGGAATGGAACAAGAACGGTGAGCTCGGGCTCGTTGCGGGCGCCACACAGCCCTCGGAACTTGCCCGTATCCGAAGCCTTGCTCCGACACTGCCGCTTTTAATCCCCGGAATCGGCGCTCAGGGCGGTGACGTGAACGCCGCCGTGGCTGCAGGGCTTGATGCCGCAGGCTTTGGCATTGCCGTCAATTCAAGCCGCGCAATTCTTTACGCGGGCAAGGACGAAATGTTTGCCCAGGCTTCCGCTGCTGCCGCCAAGGCCACACGCGACGCCATTAACGCCGCAAAGGCCAAAGCCCTCGCGGCACGCGGTTAATACCTCAGAGTGCGAGCCGGCACCCCACGCCCACTTCGGTTAAAAGCCACTTCGGGCGTGCGGGGTCGTCCTCGAGCTTGGCGCGAAGCCGCGACATGTAAATTCTCAGATAGTGGGGGCGCTCGACGTAAGCAGGCCCCCAGACACGCTGCAACAGTTGCCGCTGCGTCAGAACCTTGCCGCGCGACTCAATGAGGGTCTGCAACAACCGGTATTCGAGCTTTGTGAGATGCACGGGCTCCCCGTTTTTCGTCACCGTACGGGCCCCGAGGTCCACATGCACATCCCCGATATCCACCGCCGGTTCCGGTGTCTCCGGATTAATGAGCGCGCGGCGTCGCAGCTGCGCCCGCACACACGCGAGCAACTCACCCATCCCGAAGGGCTTTGCGATGTAATCGTCCGCACCGAGGTCCAGGGCCTGAATCTTGTTTTTCTCATCGGTGCGGGCCGACAGAACAATCACCGGGGCCGTAGAAAAGGTGCGGAACGACCCGATGAGATCCAGGCCGTCGCCGTCCGGAAGCCCCAGATCCACCACCACGAGATCGGGCTGGCGCGTTGAGCAGGCGGTGAGCCCCTCCTTCAACGTCCCCTCGATAAAGACGGTAAAGCCCTCTTCCTTTAAGGCATCCGACACGAAACGCGCAATCGTCGTTTCGGCTTCCACAATGAGAATCCGGGCTAACGGCATATCAGCGGTCATTTTCCACCTCCTGCCGGAAGTGCGGAACCACGGCCGCCGCCGGCTTCAGTTGCAGACACATCGCCTGCATCGTCAATTGCATCTTCGTCATCGAGTTCGGCCATCGGCACATGAGGGAGCACCAGCGTAAAGGCCGCCCCGCCCCAGACCGAATCGGTCGCAAAAATTTCCGCGCCGTGCACACGCGCAATCGTGCGGCAGATCGCCAGCCCCAGCCCGGTCCCCGAAACCGCCGTTTCACGTTTGCCGCGCCGGAAGGGATCAAAAAGCCGCTGGGGATTTCCGTCAGGAAGCCCCAGACCGTTATCAGCCACTGTGACCGCAACTGAGTCACCGCGTCTTTTTGCGGGAAAGACAATTATGCTGCATGCGGGACAGTACTTCACGGCCTTTTGCAGGTTCGAATTACTCTGGGCCATGTTGGTACCGGTAGACGCCATCGGGTTATAGGGCTTTTCGCCGGTTGCCGACGGCCGCCCTTCAAAAAGGAGCGCGTTTTTCAGATTTCATCGGCAAGCCGACCAAACCGGAGCAAGTCGCTGAAGAAGTTACTCAATCTCAGATTGAGTCAATGTCCGATTAAGTCAATTCCAAATTGAGTTATTTCGGTTATGCCGCCTTAACAATGGTTAGCAGCCCTTTGAGCGCATGCGCAACCGTCTGCTGCCGCACCTCTGCCCTGTCACCGGTAAAGTGCATGGTTTCCGTGCGGCACGTGACTTTGCCGTTGCGGCGCTCTGCAAACCCGAAGCACACGGTTCCGACAGGCTTACCCGGCACGGCGCCCGTTGGTCCTGCAATGCCGGTCACGGAAACCGCGGCGGTAGCAAGCGAGCGCGTCAGCGCCCCTACCGCCATTTCATGCGCTGTTTCTTCGCTTACCGCGCCGTGCGCCTTCAGTGTTTCTTCCTTTACGCCGATCAAGGCCGTTTTGGCGGCATTACTGTAGGTGACAAACCCGCGGTCAAACCAGGCGCTTGACCCCGGAATGTCGGTAATCGCCGCCGCAATACCGCCCCCGGTGCAGCTTTCGGCCGTGGCAAAAACGGCGCCCGCTTTGTGCGCCGCGCGCCCGAGCTCCTCAGAAAGTCTGTCAATGGCCGTTAAATCCATCGTTGTCACCCGTCAGAAAATACCGAGATAGGAAAGGCCGAGCGTTGTGCAGGCCCAGTCAAGCGCAAGCACCGCCGCAAGCGCCCAGACGGCCGCAAGCACATCGTCAATCATCACGCCCCAGCCGTTGTGAAGCCGCGCGTCAATGATTGAAGCGGGCGGCAGCTTCACGATATCGAAAATTCTGAACGCCACAAAGGCCGAAAGCCACCCGAGCCAGTTTTGCGGCAGAAAAAGGCACACGGCCCAGACGGCGATCACTTCATCAATCACAATGCAGCCCGCGTCCTCTACACCCAGGTCGTCACTTGTTTTTTGGCTTGCCCAGGCGCCTAAGAAAAAGCCCGCGATGATGATGGGAAGCAGCGCCTTCCAGTCAAAAAACTGCACGAGAAACGCCCAGACAATGACGCCTGCGAGCGTTCCCCAGGTGCCGGGCCCGGGTCTCAGGCACCCCGCCCCGAAAAAAAGCGCGAGCATATGCGCCGGATGCTGGTAGGTAAAGACCCAGCCCGGGCGCACGCGGTTGGCGGGATTATCAGACGAATATTTTTCTCTCAGACCCATGGCAGCTACAGCAGATGGTTTGACTTACGCAAAGTGATCATAGCCGCCCGCGGGCAAAAGAACGGTGTTGCCCTTGTCGTCATGCATGAGGAGGCGCTCGGTCGCGTCGTCCGCCTCACGGATGCGGCCGATGCAGGTCACGGGTGTCAGCGCTGAGATGCTTGCCTGTTCAATGAGGCCCTTTTTCTCATGCGGCGCCGTAAAGACGAGTTCGTAGTCGTCGCCGCCGTTCATCGCCGCTTCAATGCGCCGGTCGGCGCTGAGGGCTTTTACTGCCGGATGCAGCGGCACCGCGTCCCAGAGGATGTCGGCTGCCACACCGCTTCTTTCCAGAATGTGCCCGAGGTCCTGCGCCAGGCCGTCGCTGACGTCCGCGCAGGCCGAAGCGGAACTCAAAAGCGCGCGGCCGAGCGCGAGACGCGCCTGCGGGCGGTCCATGCGCTGTGCTGCAGCCGGATAAAGTTCCGCGGGCAGCGTCCACTCACCCCAGCGGTGCTTTAATGCGGCGTAGGCCCCGCCCACACAGCCTGAAACCCAAATGTCGTCCCCCGGGTGCGCTCCGGCGCGCGTCAAACCCATCTGCGGCGGCAGATCTCCCATCGCGGTAATGGAAAAGGTGGCAGGGGCTCTGACGTCTCCCACGCTTGCCGTACGGGTTGTATCGCCTCCCAACAGCGGACACTGCGTTTCACGCGCAAGTTCCATCAGCCCCGCCGTAAAGCCCGCAAGCCACGCGTCGTCACGGTCAGGCAACGCAATCGAAAGGAAAAAGGCCCGCGGCTGAGCTCCCGCTGCCGCAAGGTCCGAGAGATTGACGGCGAGAGCCTTATAGCCGATGTCTTCCGGGCGCGTGTCGGGCAAAAAGTGCGTGCCCACCGCCATCATGTCGGCCGTGACCGCGATACGCCCTGCCGGCATATCGATGATGGCGCAGTCGTCTCCCACGCCCTTACTTTTCCAGGCACCGAACGTGTTGTGCGTGAAGTACTGCGCAATAATGGAAAATTCACCGTTTTGAGCCATTTTCTTCACCTTTAACTTTTGCCTTGGCGCACGCACCAAAGCAAAAGAGCGCGATCCGGCCGAATCTTGAAGCCGAAACACGCTCTTTCGAATATTGCCTTTCGGACGGTCTGCGGGTGCGCTTTGCTGAGCACAATCCGCATCCGTCCGTTTTGCATTGCTTACTTCTTTGCTGCCGCCTCGTGCGGACGCACTTCGCCGGCAACCTTATCAAGAACACCGTTCACGAGCTTATAGCCCTTATCGGACCCAAACTGCTTGCAGAGTTCCACCGCTTCGTTAATCACCACGCGGTAGGGCGTCTCCGGGCAGTTCATGAGTTCCCACGTCCCGATCGTCAGGCACGCACGCTCGATCATGGAGAGCCTTGTGAGCTCACGGTCAACGTGGTGTGAGAGCACTTCTTCGAGCTTGGCACGGTTGTCGATCACGCCCGCCAGAATCTCGCGGCAGAAAGCCTGATCACAGTGATCAAAGTCTTCGGGCGTGAGGTCACAGCCCGCAATCGGGCCATCGGCGTCGGTGATCACAGAAAGGAGCCCCGCATCGATTTCCGCAAAGTCCGCATCCTTATTGATCAGGGACTCATACACCCCGAGAAGGGCGAACTCACGGGCCTTGCGGCGCTGACCGGCAAGCGGCAGATGCTGTTTATCGATCATTGTCGTCATCTTCATCGTAGTCGGCGAAGTCGCTCGGGAACTTTTCCGCAAGCCGCGCCATTTCCACGGCGCACTGCGCGCAGTCCTTACCCTTCATCGCGGTACGGGCCTTGCACTGCTCGTCGTTTTCGCAGGTGAGAACACCGTTGGCAACGGGGATGTCAAAGTCGTAGCTCACGCGTTCAATGCCTTCGGAAGAACGGTCAGAGACGATTTCAAAGTGATACGTTTCACCACGGATCACGGCTCCGAGAGCAATCAGCGCATCGTAGTCACCGGTGTCGGCAAGGCGCGAGAGCGCAAACGGGATCTCGAGCGCCCCGGGCACCGTCACGTAGGTGATGTCTTCTTCCATGACGCCCAGGCGCTTTAATTCAGCCAGACAGGCGGCATAGAGCTCTTTGCCCGCATATTCATTAAAGCGGGACACAACGACACCGATCGAAAGGCCGGTACCGTCAAGATTGGTTTCAATAACGTCGACTGCCATAACTGACTGAGCTCCTAAAATAAATCCGCACCCATACGTGAGGGCACGGCGCCTTAAATTCAAGGTCTGCCGCCCACAGGTGCTCCATTTTCTCTGTTAGACCTATTTTAGCGGGCTGCCGGCCGGTTTTGCGTACGTCCGGCCGTCTTTTTTCGGTACGCGCTGACGGCGGTGGCACAATAGCGGGCAATCCCGGCAACGCATTTTCCTTTTTCCATGACCGATCAGACCGACACGCTCATCAACACCTTCTGCTTTGCGCTGGCGCTTTTTTACCTGCTGTTTCAGTGTCTGCGCCTTTTTTACCCCAAGTGGGCGCTGCGCTTTGAAGGAAAATACCGCGAAGTGCAGGAAAGAATGCGCGCCGCGGGCGTCTTTCTCTCCGAAAAAGAACTGATACGGGCCGTGCCCGTGGACGCAGCCGTCAGAGGGCTTCTCAAAGGCAACATCACGGATGAGCCCGGGATTATCTGCCGCTCGGCCTTCCGCAGAGCGCTCGCGGTCACCGCCTTTGCCGTGATTTTTATGCTCGCGATGACCTTCGGTTACACCGACAAGCCTGAAGCCGCCTCGTACGCCAGCGACATGGTGCTTGTCGCAATCGGTCTCATTCTTTCTGCCGTGGCCCGCTACCGAATGCTCCTTGTCGTTACCTATATCGCAGAGCGCATCAGCGAAAAAACGAAGGCTTAAGCCGCCTGCGGCGCCTGACAGCACACGGGGCACTCCACAAGCCTGCGGCGCGCTTCAATGTCTCTGCCCGGGGCTTCCCCAAAGGCGTGCTTATATTCACGGGAAAACTGCGTGGGACTCGCGTAGCCCACTTCGTAGGCCGCAGTGGCAACGTCCTTGCCTTCGGTGAGCATGAGCCGCTGGGCCTCGCTCAAGCGCAGGCGCTTTTGAAACTGCAGGGGACTGACGCTTGTCACACTCTTAAAATGCCGATGAAAGGACGACACCGACATGTGCACGCGGTCTGCGAGCGCCTCCACGCTTAAGGGCTCGCGGTAGTTGTCTCTGAGCCAGCCCACTGCCTGCGAAATGCGGCTTGAGCGCGAGTTATTGGTAAAGATTCTGCGGATGCTCTCCCCGTGTTCCCCCAAAAGAAGCAGGGAATAGATGTCGCGGATAATAAGCGGCGCCCTGAACTTGCATTCCCGCGGGGAATCTAGAATCTGCACAAGACGCAGAAAGTCTTCTTCAAGCGCGGCTTCGGCGCGGCAAAGCGTAATCGCGCGCACGGAGGCGTCGTCAGCTGCATCGACCTCCAACGGCAACTGCCGGATGAGGTCCGTCATCACCACCGCGTCGATCCTGATGCCGATCCCGACAAAGGGCTTGTCGGGCGAGGCTTCCAAAACCTGATAGGTCGTGGGCACGTCCATGGAGGTGATGAGGAGGTCTCCGCGGCCGTAGGTATAAACGCGCGTGCCGGCCGTCGTCATCTTGCGGCCCTGCAGCATCAGTGCAACCGACGGCTCATACACCGAACACGTGCACGTTCCCGTGCTGCCGTAGCGCACGGAGAAAAAGAGCCCGTCAATCGGGGATTCGATCTGCGGACCGGTTTTGTCTGCCGCGTACTGCATCACAAGGCGCCTGATCTCATCGATGATCGGGGAAGCGCATTCCGTCATTTCTCTGCTCCGAAAAAAACTCTTTTGCTGCATATTGTCTTCAGTCGGAGAGATTCAGGCAAGTCACATTTTCTGACGAAAAATCAGCAGAACATTGTGTTTACAAACCACCAGGGCCCGTATTTATTGGCATACAAAGCTACTGTCCGATTCTGCAATTGATCCGCTCGTGAGAGAAAAAGGCAGGAAGTCGGCAGAAAAGGAAAAGGCTCCGAAAAGCCCGGGCAAAGCGCTGCTAGTGCGCCCTTACCGAAAGAATTCAAAATTTCGGCCCCGCCTTTAAAATAAGTAGTTTCTGTCCCGACTCTTTGTTTTTACCGCCATGACAGCCCGTCCGTCACGTATTCTCTTTGCCTGCCCCCAGACCGTTTTCGATGTGAGTAACGGCGCCTCCATGCAGGTCTACTCGATGCTGCAGGAGTTTTCCCGCCGCGGCATCGAAACCGCCAGTTTCTGCGGCGGTGTGTTTGACGATCCTGCGGGTGCCGCGCGCATTCCGAATCTGGCTGAGCAGATTAAGGAGAATCAGGGCAAGGCCGTGCTCATCAACAAGGACAGTTCCGCCAATTCCGAAAACCCCATCACGCACTGGTTCTTCACGGGCTTTCACTCGACTGTCTGGAACGAGATGACGCACGAAGAGGAAACGAACTTTCTCAACAAATACACCGAGGTGCTGCGCACCTTCAAGCCCGATCTGGTGATCGGCTACGGCTGTGATGCGCTCTGCCGCTCGATGTGGATGGAAGCACGCTCTTTCGGGATTCCGACTGCCTACATTATCTGTAACGGCAACCACCATCACTACCGCTTCCCGCTGCACGACATCGTGCTGTGTGATTCCAAAGCCACCGCCAAACTTTATAAGGATGAAGACGGCCTCACGGTGCATCCGTTCGGTAACGTCATCAACCCCGACCTCGTGGTTGCAAAACAGCGCAATCCCCAGACGGTGACCTTCATTAATCCCGCCTTTGCCAAGGGCGTGGCGGTTGTTGCACGTCTCATTCTCATGGCCAACAAAGAGCGCCCCGACATCTCCTTCATGGTCGTTGAAACCCGCAAGAAGTTTGCCGACGCCCTGCGGGCACTTAAAAAGCCGGGCAGCGAAGTGGGTTCGGCCTTTCAGAACCAGACGTTTAAGAACATTGCGCTGCGTGATGCCACGTACAACGTCTCCGAAATCTATGCGACAACAAAGGTGCTCCTTGCGCCGTCCCTTTGCTATGAAAGCTGGGGGCGCGTTGCAACCGAAGCCACGATGAACGGCATCCCTGTGCTTGCCAGTAAGAGCGGCGGCCTGCCGGAAGCCGTAGGCACCGGCGGCATTACGCTTGAAAAGCCCGCATCAAACCAGGGGCCCGATGAAAACTGGCTGGTGCTTCCGTCCGAAGAAGAGTGCCGCCCGTGGGCTGATGCCCTCTATGATCTTTACGACCACACCGAGAAGTGGACGCAAGGGGGGGGGACACAGCGGCTGCGCCAAAAACGCCGAGAAGAATTCGCTCAAAAAGACGGGGGACCGGTTGCTCAAGCTTCTCAAGCCGCTTCTCAAAAAGCAGGCCGGAGACAACGACTTTACGCGTCTGGGGTCCGTACGTTACGACGGGGATCCGCTCGACTGGGAAAACTTCAGGCAGCCTGCCCGCAGGAAACGCACCATCAGTAAAAAGTCAGCCGAACAGTAACTTACTGCCTTTCGCAGCGGACACTCTGCCCGCTGCACTGCTTCTCACCCCATCACTTTCCAAAGCCGGTAAAGCACAACGCTTCGCCGGCTTTGTGTCGTCTGTCGGTTCCTCCGGCTCTACTGCCGTGACCATCTCCGCCGCCAAAACCTTTGCATTGGCAGCCTGAAGTCCTGTACCCGTTTTATTTGTTTTTCTTTTTAGTCCATCATGGCCACAAAACGTCCTTACCGCATTCTTTTTGCCTGTCCGCAGACCGTTTTCGACGTCAGTAACGGCGCCTCCATGCAGATCTATTCGCTGCTGCAGGAGTTCTCCCGCCGCGGGATTGACACCGCCACCTTCTGCGGCGGTGTGTTTGATGATCCCGCGGGTGCCGCCCGCATCCCAAACCTTGCCGAACAGATCAAGCAAAACGAAGGTAAGGCCGTGCTGATCAACAAGGACAGTTCCGCCAATCCCGAAAATCCCATCACGCACTGGTTCTTTACGGGCTTTCATTCGACCGTCTGGAACGAGATGACGCACGAAGAGGAAACAAACTTTCTCAACAAGTACACCGAGGTGCTGAGAACCTTTAAGCCCGACCTCGTGATGGGCTACGGGTGTGATGCACTTTGCCGGTCCCTGTGGATGGAAGCGCGCACCTTCGGTATCCCGACCGTCTACCACGTCTTTAACGGCAACCATCATCATTACCGCTTCCCGCTGCACGACATGGTGCTCACGGACTCGGAAGCTACAGCCAAAATCTACAAAGAAACCGAAGGACTCACCATTCACCCGTACGGCATCTGTATCAATGCGGATCTCGTCACCGCTAAAACACGCAATCCTCAGACCGTCACATTCATTAACCCGGCCTTTGCCAAGGGCGTGGCGATTGTTGCGCGCTTGATTCTCATGGCCAATAAAGAACGGCCCGACATCTCCTTTATGGTGGTGGAAAGCCGCAAGAAATTTGCCGATGCCCTGCGGGCACTTAAAAAGCCGGGCGGCGAAGTGGGTTCGGCCTTTCAGAATCAGACGTTTAAAAACATTGCGCTGCGCGATGCAACGTTTAACGTCTCCGAGATCTACGCAACCACCAAGGTGCTCGTTGCGCCCTCCCTTTGGTATGAGAGCTGGGGCCGCGTGACAACGGAGGCCACCATGAACGGTATTCCGGTGCTTGCTTCGCAAAGCGGCGGCATTCCGGAAGCGGTCGGTACGGGCGGCATTACGCTTCCCGTTCCTGAGTCAAATCAGGGCAAAGACGAAAACTGGCTTGTACTGCCGAGCGAAGAAGAGTGTCGCCCCTGGGCCGATGCGCTCTATGAGCTTTACGACAACACGGAAAAGTGGCAGGAGGGCTGCAGGAAAAATGCCGAGCAGCATTCACTGAAAGTTACGGGCGACAGAATCCTGAAGCTTTTGCAGCCGCTTCTTCGCAAAAAAGCCGGCGACAATGACTTCACTCGCCTGGGGTCGGTTCGTTATGACGGGGATCCGCTCGATTGGGAAGAATTTAAAAAGGCCGGCAGAAAACGCGCGAAACCGGCCTCTGAGTAATTCACGCCCTTTAACGCATTGAGGAAGCTGACGGCTCCGACCGTCAGCTTCTTTTTCCAAGAATCCCTTCACTCGCTTTCCTCTCCTGACACAAGGCCTTTTTCGAAATCCACCTAACACTTCCTTTCCTCTACAATGCCCCGGATCTAAGGCTTTTTGCCTATTCTCAAAATCCACTTTTAAACAGAGGAAATTTCACCCATGTGTACTTCTGTTGTTGTCGGAGAGAAAGCCACCGCCGACGGCTCCTTCATGATTGCCCGCAGCGCGGACAGCTCCGCCATGAAGGCCCAGCACTTCATCATTCACGAATCCTGCGATAACCCCGTAGGCAGCGTCTACAGCTGCGCCGCACACCACGGGCTCAACAACTTCACGTATCCGCTGCCTGCGCACAGCCTGCGCTTTACGACGGTTGCAAACTGGAAAACGCAGCTGCACGGCGCCGTGGGCTTTAATGAATTAGGCGTCGGTCTCACCGGCACCGAATCCATCTTTGCCCGCGATGACGCCCTTTTGGTTGATCCCTGGAACAAAGAAACCGGCATCAGCGAAGACGATATTCCGGACGTGATTCTGCCGCGCGCGTCGTCTGCGAAAGAAGCCTGCGCACTTTTGGGGAGCATCATCGAAGAGATCGGTGCCGCTGAAGGCTTTGGTGTGGGCTTTATCGATGATAAGGACGTCTGGTACCTTGAAACCGGCACGGCGCATCAGTGGCTTGCCCACCGCTGCCCGCCGGAAAAGTACATGGCAACCGGCAACCAGGGCCGTTTGAGGAAGTACTCTCCGGAATGCCCGGGGATGATGGCGAGCAAAAACGTCGTGAAGTTTGCCGCCGAACACGGCTTTTACGATCCGGCAAAGGGCGACTTTGACTTTGCCGCGGCCTACACCCGTGACGACAGCCGCGACCGTGTCTACAACGATCCGCGCGTCTGGGTGATGCAGAAGCACCTTAACCCCTCGATCGAGCAGCCCGTGGACGACGGCCGCAACTTCGCGGTTTACCTCAAGCCCGAAGCGAAGATCACGGTGGATGATCTGAAGTTCTGCCTCAGAAACCACTACGAAGGCACCGATCACGATCCGTATTCCAACGGCTTAAACGGCAACGAACCCTGGCGTCCGATCAGCGTTTTCAGAACGTATGAAGCGCACATCCTGCAGGTTCGACCCAACATGCCCAAGGAAATCGGCTGCGTTATTTACATCGCCTTCGGTATGGCCGATCTCTCCTGCTTCATGCCCTTCTATCAGGGCCTCAAGTCCGTGCCGCTTCACTTCGGCATGGGGACCGATCACGCCGACTCGGTGTCGCTTTACTGGAAGTTCCGCAAGCTTCAGACGCTTGCGATGACGGACTACCCGAAGCTTGCGCCGATCGTCAAAAAGGCCTTTGCCGATCATGAAACCCAGATTGCCGCACGTATGCAGGTTTTTGAAGCGGCTTACACGGAACTTGCCGCCACGGACAAGAAGGCTGCCGATGATCTTCTGCAGAACTTCAGCTTGCGGATTTTTGCCGAAACCGAAGAGCTCGTGGAACGCCTCATGAACGATCTCTTTACGGTGCGCACCAACGACATCGAAAAAGCGAACTTCTTCAGAAACCGCAAGAACAAGGACTGATTTAAGCCTTTCTCACAATCCGGAAAATGCCTTCGGGCGTTTTTCCGGATTTTGCTTCTGTTACGGCATTTCACGCGGCTTTGACGCGTTTTTGACGCACCAAAGAGAAGACTTTCACTCACCATGAAAGCCTTCTCTTTTTCTTTACCCCGCATTGCGCGCCCTGCTGACTTTCTTCAGTTTTGCGTGTGGCTTGCGCTGCTTCTTTTCGCTGTCATCGCGCTTGTGCCGCCCGAGGGCGTCGACATGAGTCTTGCGCGCCTTTTCTACAAGGTGACCGACGGCGCCTGGGTGCGCAATGCGTTTGTCGACTTCTGGGCCTGCAAGTTCGTCGCGCGTCCTGCGGACAAGACGCAAAGAGCACGGGCACCTGAAGTCCCTCGGTTGCCTGCTGCACGGCTGTTGTCTTACCGACACCGTGCGGACCGGAAACGATCTGGATGCGGCGGCGCGGCTCAGCCAGACGGCTTCTTAAAACAGCAACTTCTTCGCGTTCAAACATCCTTTCTGCCGTTTACTCAGTCGATTGAGTAAATTTACTCAGCCGACTGAGTAAATTACCCGTGCGCATTGAGTAAATTGAAAAATTACTGTATTTACAAAGCATTGCGGCGCACCGCAAACAGCCGCCAAAAGAGAAATGTGAGGTAAAGCGCCGTCAGAAGCACCAGTTGCAGGCACGCGGGCAGAATATCCGCCGTCGCCGCACCGTCCTGCGCGGCAGCGGCAGAAGCCACAATCCCGGGCGTCGTGGGAATAAGCTGCGCAAAGCCCTGCACGAGGGGGTTGAGGTTTTCCAGGGGCCACACGGCCCCCGAAATAAAGAACACCGGCGCCGACATGATGACCACCGCGGGCGCCGTCCACCCGTTTCCGGTCAGCGTGGCCGCTGCCATGGCAAAGGCGGTCACGGCCGCCGTAAAGCAAAAGGCGACCAAAAACACCGCAAACGGATTTTGCATAGCCCCGTACTCCCCGAACGAGAAGTCAAAGCCCTGCATGTACAAAAACCACCCGAACGCCACCGACCAAAACGCAAGAAACACCGCCACGGCCCCGTAAAAAGGGTTTCTGACCGCATCACGGATAAAGCGCTGGCGCGGCTTTTCATTGAGCCACCCTCCGAAAGACAGCCCCACGCCGAAAAACAGCACCGCCTGAATAATGAGCGGCCCCACCATCGGCACGGTGTAGTTGCCGTAACCGGAAATCTCGTTGAAGCGGTACTTCACGATGATGTCGGGTGCCTGGCGGGACGCCGCTGCAAGAAGTTCCGGAGAAACCCCCGCCGTCATCCAGGAGGCATGATTCATGCGCTCTTCCGTGTCCCCGACAATGCGGGCAATCGTTGCCTGCACGGCACGGGTTTTAACGGGGTACGCGCCGTTACCCAAAACGTTTACGGTGACGTTTCTGCCGCGCGCAAGTTCCTCGGCGTAATTGTGCGCAATCGTGATGAGGGTATCGGCCTTCATGCGCTTAAAGGCGTCAAGCCCTTCGGCCTCATCGTGCACCACAAACACAATTTTGGAGGTGCTTGACGCGTCAAGCTCAGAAATGAGCGTCCTTGAAGCCGGGCTTCTGTCCAAGTCCACCACCCCCACCGGCACGTTTTCAATCTGCTGCGTGCTGTAGGGCCAGCCGTAAAAGAGAAGGTAAAAGGCAACGGCCGCACCGAAAACCGCAATGGTGTCGCGGGAAATGAATATCTTTTTTAAGGTAAGCGCAAAGGTGCGCCCAAACCCCGTGAGTTCCTCCCGGTACTTTGCCGTTACTGCCGGCACATCACGTGCAGCGAGTTCGTTGGCCTTCCAGGACTTCATCCGCACCGAAAGAATCAAAAGGCCCGCGGTGAAAAAGACCGCAGGGAAAAGGCACATCAAAAGTTCCTTTTTCGCTATGGCGTCCAGCGGAGACCCCAGCACCCAAATCTGGCCCTGCGCTTCCAGAAAGTGCGTGAGAGGCAAAAGCATCCCGAAGACACGCGCGCCCGCCGTCATTGAGTCGAGCGGAAACGAAAACCCGGTAAAGGGAAAGGTCGGGGCAATAAGGCAGATCGAGCAGGAAAGCGCAATCACCCAGGTGGGCGACACGGCAACCGCAAGAACAGCAAGCGCGGCCATCGAAAGTATGAGAAGCCAGGCGGCCGTAAACCAGAGAATCACGGGGCCGGCCGTTCCCCAGCCGCCCCAGCCCGCAAAGCCCGCGACCCAGATGCAGGACATCAAAAGCCAGAAGGCAAGCCACGGCGCAAGTTTCCCCGCAACCGCCGCGGTCACCGATCCCCCGGCGGTTTTCAGAAGTCCTCTCACGCGCCCCGTGCGCCACTCACGCACGAGCGTACTGACAAACGCCAAAAGGGCAGCCAATGCCATCACGCCCGGAATGAGTGTGGGGAGCAGGTAGGCCACGAAGTTAAAACCGGTGTTCCCGAGAAAATAGACTTCGGGCATCGTCACGCGCAGATTTTTGGCATTTTCCGTGAAGTTTCCGCCTTTTTGCGTCATGCGCACGGCCAAATTGGCGACCTTCTGTGCGGCAAGCGCTGTTTTGACGTCAAGTTCCAGAATCGTGCCGATCGCGTAATAGGTCTTGTTGATTTCAAGCACCACAGGGGCACCCACCCCGCGGCGGCGTTCCCGCTCAAAGTCAGGAGGGATGGTAAGCGCTGCGTAGATTTTGGCGCAGCGCAGCGCCCTATCGGCTTCCAGTGTGGACTCATAGGACTTGAACTGCACCGAGGGAATGGCGGACAGGGCCTCAACGACTTCGCGCGAGGCAGCCGACTTATCAGCGTCAACGAGCCCCACGGGCAACTGCGTCATCAGCCCCGGCCCGAACGCAAGCGTTAACACCGCAAGCCAGATGAGCGGCACAACGACGGCCGTGAGCCACTCCACTCGGTGCGCGAGAACCTGCCGCACTTCAGCGGCTGCCACACGCGCAACACGGTTAAACCAACAGAGCATCGTGCCCCCGGGTTACTTGCGTTCAATCACAACCGTCATGCCGGGCCTCAGGTTTGCGACGGGCTCAACCGGGCGGGCCCGCACTTCAAAAGTGCGGATATCGTAGCCGGAAGACTGTCGCGTCGCGCGCCACACGGCGTATTCGCCTCTGGGATTGATCCAGTAGACCTTAAAGGCGACGGTCTTTTTAAGGGCCGGCAGGTAAGCGTTTAAAACCGTTCCCTTTTCAATGCCGGGGAGTTCATCTTCACGGACGTTAAAAACAGCCCAGCTGTCGGTGAGGTCCGTGACAAGCACCAACGGAAAACCCGCAGGAACCACTTCGCCTTCATGCATCACGATGCGCGTGACTTCGCCCGCGGTCACGGCGTGCACCGTAGCTTCACCGGCCAAAGACTCAGCTTCAGCCACACCCCCGGCAGCCTGCGCTGCAAGCGCCTTTGCGGCCGCCTTTTCCTGCGTGCGGGCGCCTTCCTTTAAGGCAGACAATTTTTCAAACGCGGCTTTCCTGACCTTCTCGGCCCCCGAAAGCTGGGTCCTGACTTCATCCCACTTCTGTTCGCTCACAAGGCCTTCCTTGTAAAGCGCATCAATACGGGCAAAGGTGTTTTTGGCAAGAGCCGCCGCTGCGGCCGCCCGCTGAAGGTCTGCCTTCGCCGCTTCAATCTGCTGCGTGCGCGCGCCCTCCTGTGCAAGATCGGACTTCGCAAGCGCCGCAGCCTCCACGGCTTTGGCCTGCGCCACACGGGCATTGATTTCAGGTAACGCCAGTTCCGCAACGGGCATCCCCGCCGTCACCGTGTCTCCTTCTTTGACAAGGACCTTGGCAAGGCGCCCCGGGACCTTTGCGGCCACTGAAACCGTACGGGCATCAATCATCCCCTGAAGAGGAACCGCCACCGGCGCCATCGCCTGCCAGATTCCCCAGCCGATAAAGGCGGCCGCGCCCAAAAGAACAGCGCCCCCGATAACGGCCGGAATCTTGGAAAATTTCTGATTGGCTGACTGCATTTTTGTTTTTAATCCGTTTACTTAACAGGCACAAGGTCCGCACGCGTGAGCGTCTGCATGAATTCCGGCATCACGCCGCTGGCGGCATGAAGCCGCACCCAGGCAACGACAAACTTAAAGGCGGCGGCACGCTGCGCGATCTGCGCGCCGATTAACTGCGTGCGGGCTTCCCGTACGTCCAGGGCCGTGGAAAGCCCCTCGTTAAAACTTATCTGCCGCAATTTCAGGTTTTCCGCGGCGAGCGCCACGGTCGAGGCCGTGAGGTCATATTCCTCACGGGCCTGCGTGGTCTGCAGAAACGCCACTTCAACCGCGGTCATCAGGGCATTATCGGCCTCAGCGCGCGCGGCTTCAGCTTTGGTGACGAGCTGCCTTGCCGCCGCAATGTCGGACATGCGGTCGCTGTTACTGAAAAGCGTGAACTTCACGCCGATTCCGGCCATCCAGTCCGGCTCCACCGGCGTGAGGTAGTGTTTCACCAGGTTTTTCATGCCGAAGGCAAAGACCTGGGGATGAAAATTTCCTTCCGCGGCCTTCACTCCTTCTTCGGCCTGATTTCGCTGCGCATCGATTTTTCTGAGAAGCGGCGCGTTAAGCCGCGCCTTTTTCTGCCATTCGGACAGTACGCCCAAGTTCCCGGTGAGAACGAAAAGGGGCGTTGAAAGTTCCGGGAGTGTTTTTTCTCTGAGCGCACTCATGAGTTCAGCTTCCGCGACCCTCGCGCCCGTCTGCGCTGAGGCCAGTTCCCGGCGGGCCGTATCGCGCGAAACTTCCACGCTCATGCGCTCAATTTTGGAAATCATCCCTTTCTTCTCAAAGCGCTCGGCACGCAAGAGCTGCGCCTCTTCATCGGCGAGCATGTCGCTTCGGAGCTTTTCCACGGAACGCGCAAGCTGCACGCCCCAGTAGCGGCCCGCAAGTTCCGCGTCCTTCATCTCAAAGCGTTCACTCTTGGCGGCATCGGCTTCCCGGACTTTTTGCTCAAGCGCGTTTTGCTTGGCGGAAATCCGCCCGCCCGTATAAAGCGGCCAATACGCCTGAATGGTTGCGCGCGGCCCACCCAAGTCAAGCTCCTGGCCGACGTTAATCGTTGAAGGGATGGAAATGGGACCAACGCCCAAAGCAGCACCCAGCATCGGCCCCATCGCCTGAAGGTTCGCTGGTACGTCAATATCAAGGTCGAGCTCTTTGCGGCCTTCCATATGCATGGCCATCATGTCGATCTTGGGACCGGAGAGCCATTTGGCGCTTTCGGCCGTTAACCGGGCGCGCTCCACTTCCGCGGCGTCTGCGCGGAAGATATCGGAGCGTTCGTGAAAAAGCGCACGGGCTTCGTCAAAGGAAAGCGCGTCAGCGGCGGCTGCCGTCTGAAAAACCAGGGCCCCTAGACAGAGCGCGGCTGCGCAGGAAAAATATCGTACCATCAGACTTTTCCGCGGACCAAGGCCGCGTTTTAACTCATACATTCAGATGAGGCGGAATCTTACCCGTGCCACGGGCACTGCGCCTTGACCGAAATACTAAGAAACCTCAGACAAATCAGAAGGCCCGAAGGTAAGGCGGCGGAAAGGCCACCATGGCGTGCAGGGCCTGTGCGGCGGTCCACCCCCAGTTGGGGTTTCTGAGCATCTCGCGCCCGACGCAGATCCCGTCGGCGTCCCCCGCGGCAAGGATGGCTTCAGCCTGCAGGGGCTCCTTAATAAGTCCCACGGCAAAGGTCACCAGCCCCGTTTCTTTTTTCACAACGCGCGCGTATTCGACCTGATAGCCGGGTTTGAGTTCCGGCATCTGCTGCGCCTTATCAAGCCCTCCGGCACTCACGTCCGCCGCGTCGCACCCAAGCGCCTTTGCAGCCTTGAGAAACGCCACGGTATCTTCCATCGTCCAGCCGCCCTCGATCCAGTCGGTGGCGGAAACGCGCACCGCGAGCGCCATATCGGGCACGGCTTCGCGCACGGCCTTAATGACGGCAAGCCCGAAGCGCATCCGGTTTTCGAGGCTTCCGCCCCAGCCGTCCGTTCTGCGGTTTGTCACCGGCGACAAAAATTCATGAATGAGGTAGCCGTGCGCTGCGTGAATCTGAATACCGTCAAAACCTGCAGCCTGAGCGCGCTTTGCGGCCGCCGCGAAGGCGTCAATCACGCGGTGAATATCATCTTCTGTCATTTCCCGCGGCAGGCTTTCGGGTTCTCCGCACGTGACGGCGGACGGCGCTTCAATCGCAAAGCCGTCCTCTTGAAGCGTCAGAAAGCGGCTTTCTTCCCAGGGAACCGTACGGCTTCCCTTGCGGCCCGAGTGCGAGAGCTGAATCATGAGTTTGGTCTCGGGGCTTACGGCGCGGCATTCCGAGGTGAGCGCCTTAAAGGCCTCGGTCTGCTCATCGTTCCAGAGCCCGAGACACGCAGGCGTGATGCGGCCCTCAGGCGTCACGGCCGTTGCTTCCACAACGACGAGCCCGGCACCCGACCCCGCCAATTTTCCATAATGCACCCGGTGCCAGGCCTGAAGCACCCCGTCTTTGGCGCGGTACTGGCACATCGGCGGCACACAGAGGCGGTTCACAAGCTTCAGTTTTCCCAGTGTGAGCGGTGAAAATAAGAGCGTCATGAAGGCCTCCGCTGCAAAATTCTCGTTTAGAAAAGATCGTCCGTGTTGTCGCGCAGGCTGATCATGCGCTCAACGTAACGGGCAATCGTGTCGATCTCAAGATTCACGCCATCCTGAGGTTTCAGACTCTTTAAGGTCGTCACTTCCACGGTGTGCGGGATGAGATTGATGGAAATACGGGCGCCCACCGGCGTGTCTTCCACGGAGTTAATCGTGAGCGACACACCGTTAACCGTCACAGAGCCCTTGTAGGCAAGGTACGGAGAGAGCTTTTTGGGCGCAAGAATCACCAGGTGCCAGCTCTCGGCCTTGGGTTCCATCACTTCGACCTGACCGACGCCGTCGACGTGTCCGCTCACCAGATGGCCGTCCACACGGTCACCGAGCCGCATAGCTTTTTCAAGGTTCACAAACCCGAAGGTGTTAAGGCCAACGGTCTTGGAGAGGCTCTCGGCACTTACGTCAATCGTAAAGGAGTCGCCTTCAATGCCGGTCACGGTCATGCAGGCGCCGTTAACGGCAATCGAGTCCCCGACATGCACCTCTTCGAGGTGAAATTCCGCAGGAGTCTTAATCGTGAGGCGCACGCCGTCACCGAGCTTTTCCGGTTCGCGCACCTTACCCACAGCCTGAATAATCCCGGTAAACATTCAAGAAACTCCTTTCTGATGTCTGAAAATCTGTTTTCGTTACGCACCAGCAGTCTTACGACTGCGGGCGAAGCACGATTTTAAGGTCACTGCCGGCCGTTGCCACGGCGTGATACCGCCAGCGGTAGATATCCTGCATGCGCTCAAAGTGAGGAAGGCTCGCGAGAACCTTGCCGCTGCCCATAAAGCAGGGCGCCACATAAAGAACAATTTCGTCCACAAGGCCCGCGGTCATCAGCGACCCCGAAAGCCTCGCTCCGGCTTCCACATGAAGCACATTGACTTCTCTTTTCCCGATTTCGTGAAGCACTTCCCCCAAATCGAGCTTACCGAGCTCGGTTTCGGCAACGCGCACGGTCTGAGCGCCCGCGGCCGTGATCCGCTCCACGGCTTCTTCTGACGCGCTTTCGGCGACAAAGACCGTGCAGGGGGCACCTTCCAGAATCCGGCTTTCCGAGGGCATCGAGCCCCGGGCGTCGCACACGAATTTCGGCGGATCCTTCCAGTTGCCGGGCAGCCGCACGTTCATTTGGGGATTGTCCGCCCGTACGGTTCCCACACCCGTCAAAATCCCCTGAGAGTGCGCGCGCATGAGCCGCCCGTCTTCGCGGGAATCTTCTGACGTAATCCACCGGCTCATCCCGTTTTCAAGCGCCGTGCGCCCGTCAAGACTGGCCGCAAGCTTCATCCGTACCCAGGGGGTGCCCCGCTTCATGCGGGTGATAAAGCCGATGTTGGATTCAATCGCTTCGGTTTCACAAACGCCCGTTGTGACGGCAATACCAGCGTCTTTGAGCATCGCGATGCCGCGGCCGGCCACGAGGGGATTGGGATCAGTGGTTCCCACCACCACGCGCGCCGCCTTTTCCTTAATCAGGCGCAGTGCGCAGGGAGGGGTTCTTCCGTAGTGCGAGCAGGGTTCAAGCGTCACATAAAACGTGGCACCATCAGGCGTCATGCCCTTGGCGTATACGTCGTTAATCGCACTGATTTCAGCGTGCGCTGAGCCCGGCGCCTGCGTTGAGCCCCTTCCGAGCTCAACGCCGTCTTTCACAATCACACAGCCCACCGCCGGATTCGGAGGCGCAATGAGTTCGGCGTTTTTCGCGGTTTCAAGCGCCTGCCGCATCCAGAATTCATCGGCCGGATCAGCCTTAATGTCTTTAACGTCCGTCATTTGTTGTGCTGCGTGGCTTCGAGGTCGCGCATCAGATTGCGGAAACCCTCGGGTTTGTCGACATTAAAGTAAACGCTTGCAAAGCGGATGTAAGCAACGCTGTCGAGCTTTTTGAGCTCTTTTAAAACGAGTTCGCCTATTTTGGCGCTCGGAACTTCCTTTTCGCCCATGGTCATGAGCGCCAGTTCAATCGCATCAATCGAGGCTTCAATCGCCTCCATCGTTACCGGACGCTTTCTTAACGCAAGGCGCATCGAGCCCTTGAGTTTTTCGCGGTCAAACTCGCAGCGCCCGCCGTCACGCTTAACGACCGTCGGGAGGTTCAGCTCAGCACGCTCAAAGGTTGTAAAGCGTTTACCGCAGGATTCGCACTGCCGTCGGCGGCGGATCGAGAATCCGTCCTCACTCGCACGTGAATCAATAACAGCCGAATCCTTGGCCTTACAGTAGGGGCAGCGCATGCCTTCTCTCCCAAAACAAACGGCGCAATCTGTGCCGAAGCACGCCGCAGGCAACCACTGGATATGGTGTCTTTTGGGTGTGCATCCTTTAATTGTATGCGGGATGAGACCGTAAACCGCAAAAAAACCGCCCGAAGCGCACCGATTTTGCAAGCGGATGCTTCGGACGGTCCATGTCAGGCGGGCTTATAAGCCCGCTGACAGACTGATTACATGCGATAGACCGGGAACTTCGCGGTGAGCCGGTCCACGGCTTCACGCACGCGGGCGAGCACCGCGGGATCTTCGGGGGCGTCCAAAAGATCCGCAATGAGGTTCGCGGTTTCGCGCGTTTCTTCTTCCTTAAAGCCGCGCGTGGTCATCGCAGGGGTCCCGAGGCGCAGGCCCGAGGTGACAAAGGGCTTTTCCGGATCGTTATGGATGGCGTTTTTGTTCACCGTGATGTGGCCTTCTCCGAGAAGCGCTTCAGCGGCCTTGCCGGTTAAGTGCTTGGCTCTGAGATCCACGAGCATCACGTGGCTTTCGGTACCGCCGGAAACGATCCGCAGACCGCGCTTGGTGAGTTCTTCCGCCAGGACCTTCGCGTTTTTGGCAACCTGCTCGCCGTAGGCCTTAAATTCCGGTGTAAGCGCTTCACCGAGCGCCACAGCCTTGGCGGCAATCACGTGCATCAGGGGACCGCCCTGCATGCCCGGGAACACCGCGGAATTGATCTTCTTTTCAAGTTCCGGACGGCAGAAAATGATGCCGCCGCGCGGACCTCTCAAGCTCTTGTGCGTCGTGGTCGTCACAATGTCGGCGTAGCCGAAGGGGCTCGGGTAGACGCCTGCGGCGATAAGCCCGGCGTAGTGCGCCATATCAACCATCAAAAGGGCGCCGACGCTATGCGCAATCTCGGCAAAGCGCTTGAAATCAATCTTGAGGGAATAAGCCGAAGCCCCGGCCACGATGAGCTTGGGCTTGGCTTCCTTGGCAAGGCGCTCGACTTCATCGTAGTCGATCTTTTCGTCTTCTCCGAGGCCGTAGGGCACGCAGTGGAAGAACTTGCCGGAGAAATTAAGGTGCATGCCGTGAGAGAGGTGGCCGCCGTCGGCAAGACTCATGCCCATGAAGGTGTCGCCCTCATTGAGAACCGCCATAAAGACCGCGGCATTGGCCTGAGCGCCCGAATGAGGCTGCACGTTTACGGCCATCTCAACGCCCGCGGGTTCGCAGAAGAGTTTCTTTGCGCGGGCAATGGCAATGCGCTCGACTTCGTCGACGAACTGGCAGCCGCCGTAGTAACGCTTGCCGGGATAGCCTTCGGCGTACTTGTTGGTGAGCTGACTGCCCTGGGCAGACATCACGGCAGGCGAAGCATAGTTTTCGCTTGCAATCATTTCGATGTGCTGTTCCTGACGCTGCATTTCGTCTTCGATGTACTTCCAGACTTCGGCGTCGGTGACGGCGGCAGTTTTGCTGTATTCAAACATGGGAAATTCTTCCTGAGAGTGTCATAGTCAGTACTGAGAGCACACCAAGGCGTGCCCGAAAAAGCGGAAAGATTATAAAAGCGCGTTGCATAGGCCATGTAGCCGGGTAACGGCTGCATACAAAGAAAAACGGCACCGCTGCAGTCTTTGCCTGCATCCCGGATCTCTGAAGCCGTCCGAATCAGACCGGAAAACAGAAAGTATCTTTTTCTACACTTTTTGTTTTGGACACGATAAAAGTATCCTTTACTACACTATTTATCGTTTTCAGTGCTCAATTCACTGACAGCCAACAAAAAAAGCACAACCCCCGTGCTTTTTACCGACGACACGGCGGCCGCTACTTTGGGCGAAGCGGTACACAAAAGGCGCAGAGCCTTGAAACTCACGCTCGATGCGGTTTCCGACATGACCGGCATTACCAAAAAGACACTCATTGCGCTGGAAAAAGGCCGCGATGTGCGGGTGTCCACAGTGCTTACCGTTTGCGGACTTCTGGGCTGCATGCTCAATATCACTGCTCCGAAGCCGGAAAAGGAGGATGAGATTGTCTTGTTCTGAGTCCGCCGGCATTTGGGTGGGCAACCGGCTCGCCGCCCGTGTACAACTCACGCCCGAAGATCCGGTCCTTACCTACACGGATGACTGGAAAGCCTCGGGCTTTGCCTTAAGCCCGGCGCTTCCTCTCCCCGGGCCCGCCGACTCCCGCGCCGTCACTGCCTTTTTTGAAAACATGCTGCCTGAAAGCCTGGCCTTTGAAAACCTGGTTTTGGCAACACAGATCTCGGCAGGCAACAAAATCGGCCTGGCGCTTAAGTTGGGCTACGATCTTCCAGGTGCCATGAGGCTCACGGCCGATACCTCTGGCGAAGTCAGGGAGGCAATCCGCCCGGTCACGGCCGTTGAAATTACAAGCCGCATCGAAGCACCTGACACGCATCCCATGGATCTCTGGGACAACCGGCCACGCGTGACGGTTGCCGGCGCCCAGCCCAAACTCAACCTCCTGATGACTGACGGCCGCTATGTGCTTGCGGAAGGCTCAACAATTGCCTCCGACCGGATTCTGAAGTTTGAGCCGAAGGGCTCTCCGTTTCTCGCCATCAACGAATTTCTGTCACTGGAGCTCGCCCGTGCACTCGGCCATCCTGTTGCTCAAGCCCGGCTTTTCCGCATGGGAGAACACCGTGTTCTGGAAGGTTTTCGCTTTGACAGAAAAACGGAGTTGCGTGCCGGCAAGAAACGCGTGTGGCGCCGGCACGTCATTGACGCCTGTCAGGCTTTGGGCCTTACCTCTGCCTACAAGTACGAGCGGCCGTTCGGAGACAGCCGCGATGTTGCCGCCATCCGTACCGGCGTGAGTCTTGTGCGGCTTTTTTCTCTCGTGCGGTTTGCTGATCCCGCACTTCGGGCACGGACGGCTGCGTCCCTTCTGGACTGGCTGCTTTTTAACACCGTCATCGGCAACACCGATGCGCACGGTAAGACTTTCAGTTTCTTTGTCGGTAAAGACGGCTTATCGGACGCCCCTTGGTATGACCTCGTCTCCGTGCTGCAGGTTGACGGCGTCAGCCACAGTCTTGCGATGGCCGCAGGGGATGATTGTGAGCAGGCAGCGTCGGGCACGCCGCCCTGCTCACAGGCGAAACAACAGAGATCAGTAGAGCCCTGCTTTACGGCAGGCTTCCGCAACAAACTTGTTTTCATTACCCTGAAGCCGCGCAATGCGCTTGGCGCGGGTGCACTCCCAAGCGTCAGGCGCATACTGTTTGGCCCAGGCTTCGGCGAGCTTTCGCTGCTGATCTGAAAGCCGCATCTTGGGGTAACTGTCCGCCATATAAAGCATCGTGCGGCCGATCGTGCCGCGGGTGTATTCCGGGGGCTCAGCGCGGCGGTCTTCGATCTTCATTGGACACGTGCCGAACGTCACCTTGGTTGCGGGCAGCATCGCGTAGTTATAGTTGCTACGCAGCGCATTGACAGCGCCGATTGCCGGATAAAGGTTATACATGTCGCTTTGCATGTAGCGGTACTCTTCGTTCACCTTTTCCGCGCACTTGCGGCCCTTAAAGTTCCTGCCACGGTTATCCACGCACTTGGCATCGCCCTCACGCCACTCTTTAAAAAAGCGCCCGAAGTTTTCCGCCGGCACGACGTGCTCCCACTCAATGCGCCGCGCCCGCTTTTCGTGTTTGGGCGTCGTAAAACCGTCCGGCAGCGTAATGTTTTTGCGCGAGTCAAAGACCGCACGGCAGTAGAAAGTCACACGGTGATCCATGTAGACCTTTCGCTCCAGCGTTTTCTTGGCTTCGTTAAAGGAGTCAATCGTGGTGTTGCCGGCAGCGTAAGCCGTACCGACCGAAAGAAAGGCCGCTGCGGCAGCCGTTGTAAGAGCTGATAAGAAAACCTTCTTCATTTTTCGAACTTTACCAAAAACGAAAAGGCCGTCCGGAGAGGATTCTTCCCGCCGTCGGCCTTTTACTGTTTAATTCAACATTACCTTACTTCGCGGCCTTGCCCCAGCTGTCACGCAGGCCGACGGCAAGGTTTAACACCGGATGGTCGCTCGTGTGATCGACGCGGTCAGTGACAAAGTACCCCGTACGTTCAAACTGGAAGCGCTCGTCCTTGGCAGCCTCTGCAACCGCCGGTTCCACATAGCCCGTGACGGTACGCTTGCTGTCGCGGTTCATGACGGTCGTGAAGTCGTCCGCGGAATCGGGATGAGCTTCGGTAAAGAGCCGGTCATAGAGCCGGATTTCAGCGGCACGCGCGGTCTTGGAGTCAAGCCAGTGAATGGCAGCCTTCGTCTTCACCGAATCGGCGCCCGCTGTCCCGGTCTTCGTTTCCGGGAGATAGTTGGCATGCACGCAGGTGACCTTGCCGTTTTCATCCTTTTCAAAGGACACGGGCACGATCACATAGCCGTAGCGCAGGCGCACGGGCTTGGCGGGCGTACCGTCCGCGGGAATCGTCAGACGCCGGTAGCCCTTCGGCGGCACTTCCGCAAAGTCATCGGCCTCAATCCAGAGGGTCTTGCTCATCGTGAGCTTGCGGCTTCCCATCTCGGGCTTTTGCGGATGGTTCGGGGCTTCAAGTTCCTCGGTGAGATCGTCCGGATAGTTGTCGATCACAAGTTTGAGGGGATTTACCACACCGATGCGGCGCACGGCCGTGGCTTCAAGATCTTCTCTGAGGCTCTGCTCAAGCACGCTGTAATCAATCCAGCCGCCCGCGGCACGGCTCACACCGCACTTTTCCGCAAAGTTCTGCAGTGCCTGCGGCGTATAGCCGCGGCGGCGCAGGCCGACGATCGTGGGCATGCGGGGGTCATCCCAGCCGTCCACGAGCTTTTCGGTGACCATGCGGATGAGCTTACGTTTGCTCAAAACGACATAGGTGAGGTTGAGGCGGTTAAATTCGTACTGATGCGACAAAAGGAAGAAGTTCTTCCGGACCACCGAGAGCGCGGCTTGTAAGAGCGGCGTGAAGTTTTCCGCGTGCTGCGTCAAAAGCGCAAAGAAGGTCTTTCCTTCGGTGCTTGTAAGAGTCTCCGGGCCGCCCGTCGCGCTCCAGTGGTCAAAGAGTTCGGCCATAGCGGCTTCCGGTGCACTCTGCCCGAGCTTTTCGCGGGCATTAAAGGCAGCGCGCGCAAAGGCAAGCGCCCGCTCGTCGCGCCCGGCTTCCATGTCAGCCAAAATTTTCTTTGCTTCAGCAAACTGTGGTGCGCGCAGTGCCGGCACCACACGCTCCAGCGCCCAGTCATAGAAGGCGCGCTGGTCTTCAAATTCGAGCGTGCAGATCGAGTGCGTGATGTTTTCAAGCGTATCTTCAATCGGATGCGCAAAGGTGTACATCGGGTAGATGCACCACTTGTTGCCGGTTGCCTGGTGTTCGGCAAAGCGGATTCGGTAGATCGCGGGATCGCGCAGATTGATGTTGGGCGAAGCCATATCAATCTTGGCTCTCAGAACCATGGAGCCTTCGGCGTGCTTGCCGTCGCGCATTTCGCGGAAGATTCTGAGGTTTTCCTCGGGCGTTCTATCACGGAAGGGTGAATTCTTGCCGGGCTCGGTGAGCGTGCCGCGGTTTTCGCGCATCTCGTCGGCGCTTTGTTCGTCAACGTAGGCGTAGCCGGTCTTAATGAGGTGCTCGGCAAACTCATACATCCAGTCAAAGTAGTTGGATGCGTAGTAGAGGTCGACCTCTTTGCCGTGCTTCCAGTCAAAGCCGAGCCAGTTGACGCTTTCCTTGATCGCGTCAACGTACTCCTGGTCTTCCTTCACCGGATTGGTGTCGTCAAAGCGCATGTGGCAGTAGCCGCCGTAGTCACGCGCCAGCCCAAAGTTCAGGCAGATACTCTTGGCGTGACCGATGTGGAGGTAGCCGTTGGGTTCCGGCGGGAAACGCGTGCGGATTTTTGCAACGTCAGGCGCCCCCTTTTCCTGTTGCTCCGTGTAGGGCGCGGGATGTCCGCACCAGAAACGCGGCAGATTGTTGCCCTCGGCAAGATCGGCCTCGATGATGTTGCGCAGGAAATTGGTCGTTTTCACGGCGCCTTCGGCACCTTCGGTTTTCTTTTCCGTATCGGTCATGGTCATGATTGCGTGTTGTTTCCAGCAAAAGGACTGCAGCGCCTTTTGCGCGGCGTAATTTTTCCATTTTAATGGAAAAGGCGCGGCTTCAAAACAGCAAAACAGCGGTTTTCCCGGCAAAAATGCCTTGAGTTTCGTCCTTTGACGCCAACCCGCTTCAGAACCGGGAATCTTTAACGCCGCAGACCGGCTGCGGCTTGCACAGCGTTGAGGGAAAATCAAACAAAACAGGATTGCGTTGGAAGGCCAAGACGTGGACGCTCGAGGTTCTGGATCTG
>UMGZ01036283.1_pt1 | contig 26614 bp, 23 predicted proteins | sample 1965421 | NCBI WGS metagenome assembly UMGZ01 (sample SAMEA4836087, study PRJEB28245) | human gut metagenome | biome: gut microbiome; material: fecal sample | place: Denmark | collected 2008
TATTAATCAGAATTCTGTTGCATTTGCAAGTTGAATTCAGCACATGTTAACAAAAACTAACATCGGGGGGGGTAAAATTTAATTGTTTCTGCCACGACCTCACTTACGAAAGGAGGTGGGCAGCATGAATACCCCTGTTTTGGATCTTTCCGTCATTATCCTTACATTTAATGAAGAATTACATATTAAACGATGCTTAGATAACGTCACCACAATAGCAAAGGACATTTTTATCATCGATAGTTATTCCAGTGACAATACGGTTGAAATTGCTTCAAAATATACAAATGTCCATATATTACAAAACAAATGGGAAAACAACTATGCCAAACAATTTAATTGGGGATTAAAACATGCTCCCATTTCAACTAATTGGGTACTACGACTTGATGCAGATGAATATCTGTTACCCGAATTGGTAAAGGAATTACAAGAAAAATTACCAACCTTACTCGTTGACGTTTCTGGAATTATTCTCAACCGTCGTCATATATTCATGGGAAAATGGATGAAACGCGGCATCTATCCGATAAAGTTATTACGAATATTCCGTTACGGAAAAGGAATGTGTGAGCAACGATTGATGGATGAGCATATCCAACTAACTGAGGGGTATGCTGTGGAATTTGAGCACGACTTCTGTGACCATAATCTGAACAATCTTTCATGGTTCTGCCACAAGCATGTTAATTATGCCATTCGCGAAGCAGTTGATTTGCTCGACATAGAGCTCGACATAACGGGGGCTGCAGAAACAGATAACAAAAAAGATATAAGCCATCAAGCAATTACCAAGCGGATGAAAAAACACAAGTATGCCAAGCAACCTCTATTTTGGAGGTCATTCGCTTACTTCTGCTACCGATATTTCCTAAAAGGCGCCTGCCTGGATGGGAAGATAGGCTTCATTTGGACCTTTCTCCAAGGTTGGTGGTACAGAACACTCGTAGACGCTAAAATTTTCGAAATAAAGCGAGCTTGTGGAAATGACAAAGAGAAAATCCGCCTGCTCTTGCGCGAACAGTATAATATCGAAATATAAGCACGCTGATTCCGGTCAATCAGTAGGCTAACACTTCGCCCATATATTTTATATAAACTTCATGACGCCTGTCCTTTGAAAGAGCAGGTGCAACTTTACTCAACCTATTCCCAACCATGAAGGTCAGTATCATTACGTCCACGTTCAATAGTGCGGCAACGCTTCGCGACACGATTGAAAGCGTTCTCGCCCAAACTTATAAAGACATTGAATATATAGTTGTCGACGGGAATTCATCTGACGAAACATTAAAAATCGTCCGCGAATATGCCCCTGCATTCAAAGGAAGGTTGAAAGTCGTCAGTGAACCGGACCGTGGGATCTATGACGCAATGAACAAAGGCGTCAGCATGGCAACAGGTGATGTGGTGGGTATTCTTAACAGCGACGACTTTTACTCGTCGCCCAACGTTATTGAAGAGATTGTCAGGGTCATATCCGCCTCTGATATAGACGCCGTCTATGGGGATGTTCACTATGTCCATCCCTGTGATACGGGCAAATGTGTACGCTACTACTCCTCCCGTCTGTTCCATCGCACATGGATGCGTTTGGGCTTCATGCCGGCTCACCCGTCTTTCTATTGCCGACGCACGATTTATGAACGATTTGGTGCATTCGATCTCTCATACAAAGTTGCGGCAGACTTTGAGAACCTGTTAAGGCTGATTTACGTTCACCGTATCCGGACAAAATACCTACCTCTTGATTTCGTGACAATGCGCACCGGAGGAGCATCCTCTTCGGGATTTTCCAGCCACAAACAAATCATGCTCGACCACCTCCGTGCTTTACGCAACCACAATATCTATTCGAACTCACTTCTTCTTAGCCTGCGTTATGTCTACAAAATGGGCGAAGTTCTGAAATCGCGTGCATTCCCTCCGAAAACAAGTTCATACCTCCTGACAAAAGCTCCTCGCTAACAAAAATTAAGCATTCTCTTCTTTTTTTCTTCGAGACACATACATATTCCGTCGTCTTTGCGTATCTTTGCGCGCGGTGATAGGATGCGGCTCGGCCAAGTCGATAGGAAAATGGCTTTCCCCTTGCTTAGCTTTCGCCTTTCTCTATCTTTGTTGCACGAAGATAGGATGCGGATCGGCCAAGCCACGAAGAAAGCGGGGCTTTCTCTTGTCTCGGCGCTCGCCTTTGCGTATCTTTGCCACGAACGTCCGAGGCATCCGGAGATGTCATTACAAAACTCGCGATATGAAAAAGAAAGACTACGTTCCACCGAAGGCCATTGTCATTAGCCTACAATTCGAAGGTCACATACTTGCCGGAACCAATGACTCGCTCAAAATTGGATTCAGTTCCGACGAATCATTAGGTGCGACTTCTGAACAAAACATTTTCGGCCGTAAACAGGAGCCCGTCCATGGAGGAAAGGAGAGCATATGGGACTGAATCTTTCGCGCGTTTCAACTTTTAGCAGGCTCATCGCGCTGTGCATTTGCAGTCTTTTATCGTTCCATGCCCGCGCCGGCTACGTCTTGGTCCAATCGTTGGACGAAGTCGCGGAGGGCGGCCAGTTCTTGATCACATCCGAACCGTCCCTTACGTCGGGTTGCATGTTGGGGAAAACATATAATGAATCATCAGGTTACGTCGCAGGTATTGCACTAAATGATGAAATGCTAGAAAGCGAATATGCAGAATGGACAATAACGGTTAACGACTTTTCTGCAAACATTATTACATGCGAATTGTCTTTTAATAATAAGACACTGGCACTCAAAAGCAAAGACGAAACAAACCTTGAAATACCGTCATCAAATAAAGACATGGCCCAATGGGAGCTAAGCCCACATCCCGATATCAATCACGCATTCCAACTTAAGAACAGTGCAGAAACAAGCCGTGTGCTTTGCCTAAGTAATAAAGGAGAAACTCAATGGAAAGCCTACATGTCATCATCATCCCAGGTTCCTTATATTTACCTTTTCAAACGTACAGACGTAGTACCGCCACAGATTTTAGCAGACAACTCGCGATTTGCGGACCCAATAAAGGTGTCCATTGAAGCAGAAGAAGACAGCGAAATTCACTACACGGTGGACGGAACGGCGCCCACGACCCAATCCCCTCTTTATACCGATCCTTTCCCGGTCTCCACGACCACGACAGTCAAGGCCATCGCCGTACGGGATGGGGAAACGAGTTCCATTGCGACACGCACATTCACCTACTGCCCGCCGGTCACCGTCAATTTAGGCGGGGAAGAGCGACTTGGAACGCTTTACACCTCCTATCCCGTCACCTTGCCAGAACATACCCAGGCATACGTGATTACCGGCAAGGACGACGAAGCCAGCACCCTGACACTATCTGCATTCTCACCGACAAACAGTGTACTACCGGACAGCGTGCCTTTCATCCTACAAAATGAGAACGCGACTTCCTTAATCCTGCATTTCACGGCCGAACCTGCTGACGGGCGTCCAGACTATGCAGAAGGCCTCGTGATGGGCACGGCCGAACGCACGGCTAAACCCGAGGACATGCAAATCCTGGCCTTAGGTTTAGCTTACGACAAGACTACATTAGGTTTTTACCCCTACGCAGACGACACGTTGGCTGCAAATCGCGTATACCTAACCCTACCAACCACCGCTGAATACATTTGGGTGAACAGCGTGGACGAATATGTGAGCGGCGCAGAATACGTCTTTGCTTCTGATTGCAAGAACGGAAAGCCTGCTGGATATTATGCCGGGGAATTCAACGAAAAAGCCCTAACAGCTTACGCAATTTCCAATGACGAACAGCTCTACTTCTGGACTTTAACAGGCACAATATCTTCACTTACAATAGAAAATGAGAAAGGAGACAATCTGTCGTTAGAGCGAAATAATAATGTAAATTTATCACTAACATCAGATCTTGATACCTGGGAATTGTTAGAAGACAACACTTATGGCATTCGCCTCAGGAATAATTTATATACACATAATGAGACTCGCTATTTACTGTTTGACTACAGTCGTAATCTATTCAAAAATTATAGTGAAGGCACAGAATATACATCTTTTTACCTTTTCAGAAAAGTCACACCAGTGGCCACGTCCCAAGGCTACTCTTTCCACTTTGACGACAAAGCCGTAGGCATTAAACAAGCCACGACCAAACCGACGCACGGCAGCATCTACTACGACCTCCATGGGCGCCAGACCACGAATCCCTCGCGTGGGATGTGGATTATAAACGGAGAAAAGGTTTACATCAACAAGTAAGCCATGAAGACAGCAAAAGCCACGGGCATGTATAATGTCCGTGGCTTTTGCTGTCTTCTCATCGTTCAGACCATTCAATAAAAACGTCAGTCATACGGATTTGCATATTTCACGAAAATGGCCTCCTCGCACATTTCTTCCACTCCAAACTACCGACCCCATGAAAAAGGATTTACTGAATGAGACCGGGAAGTTTTGCTTTGAGTATGATTTTCTCCAAATTCTAAAATTTGAGCACTGCATCAACAAACTTGTTTCATATGTAGGCCCCTATTGCACCCACGAGCCAAACAAGTCATGATAGCCCCCATCCGACCGATGGTCATAACCGATTGTTTCACAACAAATAAGCGCATCCTGATCAGACAAAAAAAGAGTATAGTCTACGCAATCAGTATCACACACAGACATCACCAAGACTTAGCCTGAATATGATTTAAGTACGATCAGAATATGATTTGAGTATGATCAGAGTATGATTTTTTGCCCGAAGCCTTGCTCGTTTCAAAAGAAGTCCTTATCTTTGCACTCGCAAAAGCGAAAAGGCTTCGTAGCTCAACTGAATAGAGCATCTGACTACGGATCAGAAGGTTTTGGGTTTGAATCCCAACGAAGTCACTTTTTTGCAGGCTTCGTAGCTCAACTGAATAGAGCATCTGACTACGGATCAGAAGGTTTTGGGTTTGAATCCCAACGAAGTCACACTTGAACGTCTCACTCAATGAGTGAGGCGTTCTTTCTTTATAAAAAAGCCAGCTTCTCTCCAACTCTCCATTCATGCAAAAAACGATTTAGCCTTAATGTAAATCAAACTGAGACCTATTCAAGCCCTTCGTCCGGCACAGTACGACCATGTACCGATTTGGGGATGCCATTGACTAGCCGGGTGCTTATGACAACCCGTTTCCGTAACGAACAGTCAAGTAGAGCTCCAGCATAGCATGGTCATGCAGGAGCTACATCCAAGCATAAGGCTCTGAAAACAGCCCAAACAGAAGGAAACTACCCTCATAAAGGCTACAAGCAAAATGCGCCATTCGGTTGAACAACATTCGACTCGTTGCGCAGGAGTTTTTGAGCGACTTTACAGGATACGTGGAATTAAGCAAGACGCATCATATAAAAGCCATCACACACAACCCTCCACAGGACACCGATAATGATTGTGTGCTATTTCATTCACCGCTATCCAACTATACTAAACCATTCTGTATCCTATGTCCTAACGAGTCTTAACTATAACCAACAACCTCAAATGTGGTGAACTCAGTCCTATATCTCATCGGCCCTAAAATATAATAATCATTAATTCACACAGTACTGATTAGCAAATAATTAGAAACACGAACAATAAATAATCATATCCACAAAGGATATAATTAACATCTGATAACTATTGGTTAAATTTCTCAATCGTATTATAGAAAAGAACCAATTCTTAAATTGAAAATGAAACTAGCAATTGTTGGCACTCGCAATCCGGGAGTCAGTTACCAAGAATGGGAGTATTTATTGCTCTCCAAAATTAATGTGTCTAATGTATCTTTAATTGTATCCGGAGGTGCCAAGGGTATTGACACATATGCGAAGCTTTTTGCAGGACGTCATCATATACCCTTTATGGAATATCTTCCAAATTATTCCAAGTACGGGAGGACTGCCACTCTTCGTCGCAATACGCAAATTGTTCGTGAGGCATCTACGGTTGTCGCTTTTCCTTCGCTTGGCTCTAAAGGGACTTTTCATTCGATTCGTGAAGCCAAGCGTATGAAAAAATCCGTGATTGTTATTACTGTTCCAGAAAAGGTAAGATAATACTCATCTTATAAACAAAATTGTCGCGAAAAGTGCAGATTTTTCATTATAAAACACTACATTTGATAATTATCAGCAACGTTAAACCATCTATTATGAATAATAAGCAAATTGAAGAACGTCTAAAATCAATTTTGCCATCAGCAAAATTGCCATCTTGCATCTCTTTTGAAGCAGATAAAGATCGGCTATTTGTCAAATTAGGCGGAAGAGGTGTGGTTGCCAATATGCAGACTGACAAATCCGCATTTGAAGGATGGTCTATTTTGTTAAAATCTGATATACCTAACATTAAAAATATCATTCTCGATTGGGAAAATCCATTATTCAATGCTGACAAAGACAAAAGGAGACGGGAGGAAACTCATTATAACCGTTTTTTGATAAGGGTCGCCAATTTCAAACATGCTTACCCATGGTTTGATATCTCAAAAGAACGTATTTCAGAAGTGGCCAAAATGCAGAAATTTCTTGATAGCGGCACCATTGTGGTTAATTTCCCCCAAAAGCCATGTAAACCTGTTGCAAATGGAAATAAGAAGCGTGAAGCTGCGCTAGAACGGGAACTTGTTGAATCGTTGAGAAAAGGTTGCCCTATTACAGACGAACAACTTCCCGTAGGACTCTTTCGCAATGGAATAGTGTCAAAAGCAAATGCTTTAACACCAAGCGGCGCAAGCCAAATAGACTTATGGCAATTGGACAATGATACGATGAAAATATACGAGTTGAAAGTAAAGGGTAATGAATCCATAGGAATTATCTCCGAACTCTTCTACTATGTATGTATAGTCAAAAACATAGTAGAGGGCCACATTAAATATTCAGATGTTAGCAAAGCCGTATCACATCGACATTTTAAGGATTTTGCCGATGCTGTAACAAATGAGAAAATCCATAAAATCATTGGATATTTCGCAGCACCACGTCTGCACCCGTTGTTAGAGTCTCCGCAATTAAAAGATAAAGTTTTTGAAATACTAAATGGAAACGTGCTTGGAATTCAGCTCGAGTTTTATGACGTATCATATCTAATTGAGCAGTGAAAATCACAATCCATCGTGGCACTGACCAAGTTGGCGGCTGCGTCACAGAATATGAGTCTAACGGCTGGCAACTGTTTGTTGACTACGGTGAACAGTTGCCGGGGACTTCTACTGTCAAAAAACTGTTGAAGATAGACGGTTTGACTTGCGGTGATGTCAGTCATAGTGCATTACTTATAACACACTATCATGGCGACCATGTAGGCAAGATTGCAGACTTGCCCCAGACGCCCCGATGTTCATAGGAAAAATGGCCAAGGAAATATTGTCGAAATTCGCCGAATACATAGGCTATATAAGTGACGAGTACCGCAGTATTAAAGAGCGATTGGAAACGACCTTGACATTTTCTCCGTGTCAAGAATTTGAATTCGGCGATTTTAAGATAATGCCGGTAGTTATTGATCACTCGGCATTCGATGCCTATGCATTTCGCATCGAAACCGGCGGCATAAAAGTGTTTCACACCGGAGATTTCCACACTCACGGATTCCGCAGCAAGAAATTGCCTCGAGTGATTGAGAATTTTATCGGGAAAGTTAATTATAGGGTGTGCGAGGCCACGAATGTCATTCAGCCCGATGCCACAGCATTGTCTGGACATGAACTTCAAGGTAAATTAAAGTGTAATAGCATTTAATCTAACTTTTTCTCATGCAGCCACTTCCTTAGAAGTTCCGCAACCTCTGCATTGTTCAAGTCGGACATGGGAAAGTGCGTATTACCATGCAAGCCGACCTCGGGCAGATGGATAACCGTAACATCTCCGCCTAACTCATTCAGCATCTCCGCCCATTGGCGCATCAGATGCAGGCGTCGAGTCCATTCATAGATTTCGGGACGTTCGTCTGTCTCCGGCAGATTGTCTCCGTAATACACCACAATCGGAACTTTGGTATATTCCATGAAAGTCTCAATAGGCACTTCGATGCCTTCCGTTTTCTTGGAAAGAGTCAGAATCTTGCCTTCTTCGGGCACTTGCCCTTCGGGAAAAGGAATGCCACCTCCCGGCTCATAGGACACAATACCTTTGATATTCTCCGTTTTTAGTAATGTCAACCAGCCTACCGGTCACCTATCATGCAATGGCGGTAACGGCTTGCATGGGATTGGGCGACAGGCAAATTGTTTCCGAGTTACCGTCGAAGATAACCCCGTCAAATATCCTTTTTGTCGGGCTACGCGATTGGGAACGTGACGAAATCAAAACAAGGCAGGAACAATACGGGATCAGGCATCTAACACCGGAAGATGTGCGCGATAGCAGCAACGCAGTATTGAATTGGCTGAAATCCTGCGAAGCATCAAAAGTTGTCATACACTTTGATATGGACGTACTTGACCCTGCGGAAATCATTGCGGCAGTCGGCGTCGTTCCCAACGGCATGAAAATCGCAGAAGTGATACGTGTGATAAACGACATTGCAAAGGAGAAGGAAATCGTCGGACTGACCATAGCCGAACCTATGCCCCGCACCGCCATACGCATTAAAGATATGTTAAGTCAACTGCCTTTGCTGAAATAAGTTGCGGGAATTCGATGTCACTGGAAATTATTGACACGCGACCTGCTTTGTCTCAATTCGTCGCACCCACAGTCCTACGACGCAGATGGGGGAACATGGCATCACCCAGAACACAATTCAATGATTCAACCAAAAATCAACGTATTGTTGAGCAACTTTCACATAATCATGATGCTTCCGGACATACTCTACACTTTGTCGCGACAATTCAGGAATACGCTCGGGGTGCTGCACCAAATCTGTCAGCTTCTCATACACATCCTGTTCGCTGGGCAATACGTTCACAATCGGGCGCAGCTCCGTTTCTCCTAAAATCTCGTAATTCTCAGGCTCACCGCCTCCCACCACAACGAGTCCTTTGGCCATGGCCAAGAGTGCATTCATCGCCGGCGTATAAGAATAAAGCTGATCAAGCAATACATCCGAACGGTTCATCATATCCTGATATTCAGCAAATGGCACCGACTCTGCCACACGCATGGTACACAAACAAGGGTTCGCCTCCACCACACGCCGTAAAGCCCGCAACATGATGTCAGTCCCCTTAATCACGCTGCGATGACGTTGTATCCCGATAAAGAAGTTCACCTCATTCCCCGTATGCGTCTCCTTAGGCCGAACAACGTCCAGATTAATAGGAAACGGGATAAACGCCAACTTCTCTGGGAAATAGGGGCGGTATGCCGCATAATACTCATAGAGTCCGGCAATGATGCCGTCGCAATTTGCAGCCATCTCGCGGTTTACCCGTTCCTTGGCTGTACCAATCCAGTCTGTTTCAATCTGTCGTGTAAAAACATTGTCCGAACGTTTCCCGAACTGGCAGAACTCAGAATATCGGAAAGTGTCGGTCTGTGTGCAAGCATGAGCCCAATAAAAGTCATTGCCAAACGCACCGAGAAAAACTTTCGCGTTATAGCGTTTCAGGTAACGATAAACCATGGCACAGCGTTCAGCCTTCAATTCGAGGAAACATGGATTGATCAGTTGTACCACGTCATACCCCCTAAGAGAGGGTAAGCGCCTCAGGACCTGCCATAGGTATTCCGCAGCGCCCCACTTCCCTTCGCGTCGTGGAATGAGCACATCACTCTTGTAGTTCTTCCAATAATCGCCGTTCGAAAGCACACAGACTTCATGGCCCAAACGCCGCAGGCCCTCGGCTAGCGTCCAATGCACATTACTGTATTCTCCCAATAACAATACTCTCATCTATGCAGTCTGCTTCTGATGCGTTCTGCTCTCGCCAAAAGCCAAATCCCGGCTCCACATGCCGCAAGCCAACGGAACGCCACATAAAACAATGAATAATACTCACGGGCTAAGGGCCACAAGCCTTGCTGTCGCAGGGAAACTATTTCATACTTCACCTGCGGCAATGTCGCCCGTAGGCGGAACAAGTTAATCAGGTAATCGCAAACAAGAAAGTTCACTTTCCGGTCTAAGGCCTCAGCCTGAACGCCATTGAGCGCAGTTTCCGCCACACGCAAATCAGACAGACGGCGTGTGACAGCCTTAAAGTCGGACAAGCGTTTTTCCACATGCGCTCTGTCTTTCCTAGTCGTAATCGAGCCAGACCTCTGACAGTAGGCATAAACGCACAAAGACAATTGGCAAGTGCGCCCGGCATATAAGTAGAGCCTCGTATTGAATTCCTCGTCTTCGTGATAAATACCAGTTGTGAACCTGACCCCGTAAGTGTCGGCCACCGCACGTCGGAATGCATACAGCCAAGGACAACCCGAAAGGTTGTGCCGACGCATAAAATCCGCCCCGGAAGCGAAATCCGCCACCTTCCTCGTTGTTACCTTGACGCGCTCTACTGGTACATCCTCACCGACCGACTTAAAGGAAAAACTGACGATATCGTAATCGTTAGTCTGCAATATGGGGAAATAATAGTCAACAGCACCGGCATACAGGTAGTCGTCCGCATCGACGAACTGGACATATTCGCCTCTTGCAGCATCTATCCCAGCGTTGCGCGCTGCCCCTGGCCCGGCGTGTTCAAGCCGGATGTAGCTCACCTGTCCCGGAAAATCAGCCAGCACGCTGTGAGGAAAATCCTCCGAACCGTCGTCGGCCACAATCACCTCATAGTCCATTCTTCTGATGCCTTGATTCGAAATGCTATCAAGGCAACGCCGCAACCATAACGCTCCCACATTATAATATGGGATAACAAAACTCAACACGGGAGCGGTTACAGGCACGGAGTTATCGGCGCAATCGGGCATATAATCTGCAATGTAAATTCAGTCCGAAGCAGGCTAACGGCAAATTCTTCACTTTCACTTTCATCGGAACGTCGAGCTGCAAAAGAGTGAACAACGACGGCGCGTCATGACGCAGCACATCGCTGGCGCGTTGAGCCTCGTCGGGAGCAGTATCGGAAGCACGCATCCATTCTATCAGCGTATCCACCATCCCAAGATACATCACCACACATTCCCGACGGCAGGTCTCGAACGAGCGTGCCTCGCAATAGAGCGCACGGAACGCCTCCATACGGTCGCGAAGGGTGCGTGCCGTCGAGCGGACTGTAATGGAATCCTCGCGATAACGGTAGTAATAGAGCCCGGCCTCCGAAAGAAGAACAGCGCGTGCCCGGTGCAACAGACGCGGAAGCGTGCACACATCCTCAAAGTTCTTTCCTACGGGAAAGCGAACATCCTGGAACAATGTCCGGCGGTAAATCTTGTTCCATACATAGGAGTGCACATAACGCCGTGAGTTGATCCAATCCGTAAACACGTCGGGTTGTCCAGCCACCCGGCGGCAACCGGGCTTCCATATCCGCTGACGCGGAGAGCCGGTATAGACCGACACGGGAAATTCCACGCAATCGAGTTCCGGATCGGCTTGTAGAAAAGAAACGTTGGCAACATAAGTGTTAAGAGCGACAGAATCATCCGAATCCACAAAAGCCAAGAACTCTCCCCGCGCCACTTCAAGCCCCGCATTACGTGCAGCACTCAGACCTGCGTTCTGTTGGTGTACGACCCTGATACGATTGTCCCTTCTCACATATTCGTCACAGATAGCTCCACTTCTGTCCGTCGAACCATCATCGACCAAAATGATTTCACAATCAGCAAGGTCCTGCGCAAGGAGGCTGTCAACGCACTCGCGAAGATATGGTTCCGTATTATATACGGGCACTATAAAACTCAATCGTGGAACATCTGTCATAATTGTCGACATTTTTGGTGGGACAAAGTTAGCATTTTTCTTAGAGAATGTTTATTTTCGCACAAGAAAGAGGAAACTCCTCTTCATCAACACTGCTGAAAACCGGCACAAATGCCCAACAAAGTCACCATCTTAGTCGCTGCATACAACGCCCAAACCTACCTTACGCAATGCTTGGACTCTCTCGTCGGACAGACGCTCAGGGAAATTCAAATTGTCTGCATCGACGACGCCTCTACTGACGGAACGTGGCACATCATGAAACGCTACGCAGACGCTGACCCGCGCTTTGTCTTGCTGCGCCACAGCGAAAATCTGGGGCAAGCCCGGGCGCGCAACTACGGGCTAACGCGGGCCGACGGCGAGTTCGTGACCATGGTTGACAGCGACGACTGGCTGGCTCCCGACGCTTTGGCTGAGGCCTATGCCACAGCCACGTCCACTCCCGAAACCGACGCTGCCCTTTTCGAGCTCGTCTACTTCTACCAGTCGTCGGGGCGCTGCGTCCCCTACCCTCTCCGAGCGTCAGGGCGCTGTTTTACGGGCGAAGAAGCTTTCCGGCTGAGCATGGACTGGAGCCTGCACGGCCTCTACCTCGTGCGCCGGGAAATTCATCAACGCTACCCCTTCGACGACAGCTGCCGGCTTTTCAGCGACGATAACACGACACGTATCCACTACCTTCATTGCCGACAGGTTCGCCTGTCAAGCGGAAAATACTATTACCGACAGCACGACCAGTCTACCACCCGCCGTTGCAGCATCCGCCACTTCGACCGCCTCGACGCCGAGCTGAGCATGAAGCGCCAGTTGGAAGCCGAAAGGGTTTCCCGCTCGCTGCTGGCCCAACAAGAAACGCATCATTGGCGCATCCTCATAGAATCCCATATCTATTGGCGTCGCCATCGCAAAAAGTTCACAAAGGAAGAAAACCTCTTCATTCGCCGGAAACTTCACGAACATTGGCGTAAAGCCGACATCAACCTCATCGACCCGGCCATGCGCCACAAATTCGGCTACATGCCCTTGCGCTCCCATTACCGCCTTTTCTGTCTCATGACCGGAGTCTATGGCCGGATACAAGCTGTGGTTCACCACCTGAAAGGCCTCCCGGTGAAATGAACAAACCGCACGGTCTGCAAAGGAAAACGGGAACTGCTTCCGCCCGTGCTGTCACTGCTACAGTTTTTTCATCAACAGCTCCCGTTTTTCACACCCAGCCGGGCATAGTATTCACGGACACTTGGATTCGTCCCTGGCCGTAAGGCGAAGCCGACAGGCAGTATCCTGGTCCACCCCGTCCAGCCATCCCTCCGAACCCGCCAAGTGATAAAATTACAAAAATAGTCGTCTATTTTTGCGGTCAGTTGGCCGGAAACTTGTAAATTTGCGTGCAATAAAATCACTACCCTCATGACATCATTTATTGCTGACAAAATCGTGATGGACGGTTTGACCTTCGACGACGTCCTCCTTGTTCCCGCTTATTCCGAAGTTCTCCCGCGCACCGTGTCGCTCACCACGCACTTTTCACGCCACATCGAATTGAAAGTGCCGTTTGTCACAGCCGCCATGGACACCGTAACCGAAGCGCCTATGGCTATTGCCATAGCCCGCGAGGGCGGAATCGGCGTCATCCACAAGAACATGCCGATCGACGAGCAAGCCCGCCAAGTAGCCATTGTCAAGCGTGCCGAAAACGGCATGATATACGATCCCGTCACCATCCAGCGCGGCAAAACCGTCCGCGACGCGCTCATGCTGATGCGTGAGTATCACATCGGCGGTATCCCCGTCGTCGACGACGACCGCAAGCTGGTCGGCATTGTGACAAACCGCGACCTCCGGTTCGAACGCGAGATGGACAAACTCATCGACGACGTCATGACGAGCGAAAACCTCGTGACCACGACGCAGCAGACCGATTTGACCTCCGCATCACAAATCCTGCAAGAAAACAAGATTGAGAAACTCCCGGTCGTTGACCGTGAAGGACGACTGGTCGGTCTGATCACCTATAAGGACATTACGAAAGCAAAAGACAAGCCCATGGCCTGCAAAGACGCCAAAGGCCGCCTCCGTGTAGCCGCAGGCGTCGGCGTGACGAACGACACACTCGACCGCATGGAAGCCCTCATCAAGGCCGGCGTCGACGCCATCGTCATCGACACAGCCCATGGTCATTCGAAATACGTCATCGAGAAACTGCGCGAAGCCAAGGCCAGTTTCAAGGACGTGGACATCGTTGTAGGCAACGTCGCCACAGGCGCAGCAGCCAAAATGCTGGCCGAAGCTGGCGCTGACGCAGTCAAAGTGGGCATCGGGCCGGGTTCCATATGCACGACGCGCATCATCGCCGGTGTGGGTGTCCCCCAGTTATCAGCCGTCTACGACGTGGCCTGCGCGCTCAAAGGCACCGGTATCCCTCTCATTGCCGATGGAGGTCTACGCTACTCGGGCGACGTGGTCAAGGCTCTGGCAGCCGGTGGCGACTGCGTAATGGTCGGCTCACTCGTGGCCGGCACGGAAGAATCGCCGGGTGAAACCATCATCTTCAACGGACGTAAGTTCAAGACCTACCGCGGCATGGGCTCCCTCGAAGCCATGGAGAATGGATCGAAAGACCGCTACTTCCAGTCGTCGGTTGTCGATGCCAAAAAACTCGTCCCCGAAGGTATAGCCGGCCGCGTGCCCTACAAAGGCTCCGTCCAAGAGGTCATCTATCAGTTGGTCGGTGGTCTGCGTTCAGGTATGGGCTACTGCGGGGCCAGCACAATCGACGCCCTGCACAATGCCAAATTCGCCCGCATCACGAACGCCGGCGTGCTCGAAAGCCATCCACACGACATCACCATTACCAGCGAGGCTCCCAATTACAGCCGTCCTGAATAATACCCAAACTCACATCCAGATGAAAAAACTTCTCGGCACTATCGCCTTATGCCTTGCCTGCTCCACTGGGGCAGGCAAGGTCATAGACGACCCCGTCCTGATGAAAATAAACGGCAAGGACATCACACGGTCAGAGTTCGAGTACTCATTCAACAAGAACAATACGACAAACAAAGCGGAACAGACGAGCCTCGACGCATATGTCGACATGTTCATCAACTACAAACTGAAAGTTGAAGACGCACTGGCCGCACGCTTGGATACAACAGCCTCGTTCCGGAAAGAGTTTGAGAACTATCGCGACATGCAGTTGACCCCCATGCTGATAGACACGATGTATATTGATTCCGTGGCCCGCCAACTTTACGGCCGCCTGGAACAGCGCATGGGCGGAAAAGACCTGATCCACCCGGCGCACATTTTTTTCAGACTGCCGCAAGATGCCCCCCAGGCCTACTATGACAGCGTAAAACAGCGCGTCGACTCTATCTATGCCTTAGTCAAAGGCGGTGCCGACTTCGCTCTGCTGGCACGCCAGAACTCAGAAGACCGGGGAACCGCACACAAAGGAGGACAGCTCCCATGGATCGGTCCCGGATCGACAATCAAAGCATTTGAAGATGCGGCCTACAAGCTGAAAGACGGCGAGACATCACAACCCATAGAATCACCGGTCGGCTTCCACATTATCCGGATGAACGGCCGTCGTCCCCTCGAATCATACACACGTTTGAAACCGACTCTTGTCAAAGCACTCGAACAACGTGACATTAAAGAAAAGTCGGGAGAACATACCATTCAAAAAATGATCAGCGCTTCCCACGGAAAGCTGACTCGCGACATGGTGATTGACAGCCTACTCAATAAAGCTACGGCACAAGACCCGACCTTGAAATACTTGATTCAGGAATACTACGACGGACTGCTCCTCTACGACATCAGTAAAGCAAAAGTCTGGGACAAAGCTGCCAACGACACAGTAGGACTCGAAAAATACTTCAAAGAACATAAAAAATCTTACAAGTGGACCGAGCCGCGCTTCAAAGGTTTCTTGTTTTACACGACCGACAAGAAGTTGATTAAGCCCGTCGCCAAAATGCTGCGGAAAATCAAGGATAACAGCTGGGACAAAGCCATAGACAAGGCCTTCAACACGGACTCGACTGAACGCGTCAAGGTCATGATCCCGGACTATTTCAAGAAAGGCGACAACAAATATGTCGACGAGTTGGTCTTCGACGGACCACAAGTAAAGCGACCAGACGGTTTCGACTATATCGGCGTTGCCGGCAAAAAGTTGAAGAACCCGAAGAAACTCAACGACGCAATGGGCATGGTCATCGGAGATTATCAAGAAGAGCTCGAACGCCAATGGGTGGAGAGCCTCAGGAAAAAATACACATTCGAGGTAAACAAGGAAATCCTGAAAACGGTAAACAATCACAATGACTAAAATCAAAGGACTGGCCACTATTCTCGCCATAAGTTTGGTCTTCGCTATTCCGGCCGGAGCACAGAGAAACATTGCCGACGAGGTGATTTGGATTGTCGGCGACGACCCGATTCTTCGTTCCGACGTAGAAGCCGAACGCCTGAACTCGGAACTGAGCGGGCAGCAATACGACGGCGACCCATTTTGCCGGATCGCAGAACTGATTGCCGTACAGAAGCTCTTCCTGCACCAAGCAGAAATCGACAGCATTGAAGTGACAGAGAGTGAGGTACAATCGGAAATCAGTTTCCGCGAGAATCAATACCTGCAAAACTTCGGCTCTACGGAACGCATTGAACAATTCACGAAAAAAACGATGCGGCAACTCCGCGAAATGTGGCGTGAGCCTGCACGCAACAACCTCCGCATCCAACGAATGCAACAAAAAATCGTGGAAAACGTGAAGGTCACCCCAGCCGAAGTACGCCTGTTCTATAAAGACATGCCCGAAGACAGCCTTCCTCTTGTTCCAACACAAGTCGAAGTACAAATCATCACGCAAACGCCCGAGGTTCCACGCAAAGAGATTGAACGCGTAGAAAATCAACTGCGTGAATATGCCCGCCGGGTGAACGAAGGCGAGACTGAGTTTTCTACATTGGCCATGCTTTACTCGCAAGACGGCAGTGCACGGAATGGCGGAGAACTCGGTTACATGAACCGCACGGCGCTCGCTCCGGAATTTGCGAATGTAGCATTCAGCCTTACAGACCCCAAGAAAGTATCGAAGATCGTTAAGACTGAATATGGCTACCATATCATACAACTTATTGGCAGACAGGGTGACAAGGTCAACGTCCGTCACATCTTGTTGAAACCGGAGGTTCCACAAAGCGAAATAGACAAAGCCCTGTTGCGCCTGGACTCTATCGGTAATGATATACGGGCGGGAAAATTCTCTTTCGATGAAGGTGCGGCCTACATATCTGACGACAAAGATACACGTAACAACCATGGCATTATGGTCAACGTAGACGAAGAAATGGGAGAGAGAACGTCGCGCTTCAAGATGCAAGACTTACCCCAAGACGTCGCCAAAGTCGTCGACACGCTCAAAACAGGCGAGATTTCCCAGCCATTCACAATGATTAAGAACGGCGGTCAGGAAGTCTGCGCCATCGTTAAAGTCAAGAATCGCATCGAACGCCACCGCGCCAACATGCAAGAAGATTTCCAACTGCTCAAAGACCGAGTACTAGCTAAACGCCGCGAAGAAAAAATTGAGCAGTGGATAAAAGACAAGTTAAAGACAACATACGTCAGGATGAACCCGGAAATTGCAGAGTGCGACCTGAAATACTCCGGGTGGCAAAAATGATAAACGTGACCACGTGATGAGCCGTCACTCATATTTACTTAGGCTGGCTTGGACCGGGATGCTCCTCATCCTTGTCCAAGCCTACGCTTTCTCACAAACTGACAGGCCGAGAACGCCGAGCAAGGACATAGTCGAACTCATCCACTCGGATAACCTCAGGCATAATCAATTTCTCAACCCCGACGCCCGCATCCTAACGGGCAACGTACATTTGTTCCATAACGGGATTCAAATGTACTGCGACAGCGCATACCAATACGAAACTACGAACTCTGTCGAAGCGTTCGGACACGTGAAAATCATCCAAGGAGACACACTCTCTCTAACGGGCGACTATCTTTTTTATGACGGGAACACGCAGCTCGCGCAAGTACGCCACAACGTCGTAATGAAGCACCGCGAATCCACGCTCTACACCGACAGCCTCAACTATGACCGCCTTTACAACATAGGCTACTTTTTCGAGGGCGGTCGCCTCGTCGACGGAGACAACATCCTGACGTCTGACTGGGGCGAATACTTTCTTAATACGAAAGAAGCCCTTTTCAACTACAACGTCCACCTCACCAGCCCGAAATTTGACCTCACATCCGATACCTTGCATTATAACACGCAGACTAAATGGGCCGAGGTGATGGGGCCGTCTAACATTAAGGACAAGGAGAACAACATCTACACTGAGCATGCCTACTACAACACCACCACCGAGAACGTCCGCCTGATGGATCGTTCCGTAGTAGCCAACAAAAACGGCAGGCAAATGATAGGCGACAGCATCTCATATGACAAACAGAGCGGCATGATGCGCGCGTTCGGCAACGTCATATACGATGACAAGTCCAACAAAAACATGCTCACGGGCGAATACTGCCAATACAACGAACTGACTGGCCAAGCCTACGCCACAGACAAAGCCTTGCTCAAAGATTATTCCAACATCACCGACACGCTATTCGTTCACGCAGACACGCTCCGCCTGTACACCTACAATATGGATACAGACTCCGTCTATCGCGTGCTGCACGGTTACTTCCACGTCCGTGCCTACCGTTCGGACGTGCAGGCCGTATGCGACTCGCTCGTCTACAACACCGGCATCCGACGGATGGCCATGTACAGGGATCCCATCGTATGGAACAATAAGCAGCAACTGCTCGGTGAGGAAATCTATACTTTCCTCAACGACTCCACCATCGACAGCGTGCGCGTTGAGAACCAAGCCCTGCTGGTTGAACAGTTCGACAGCATCCACTACAACCAAGTGACAAGCCAAATCATGAAGTCGTACTTCGAAAAAGGAGAAATCCGAGAAAATCAAGCGGAGGGCAACGTTTACGTCATCTACTACCCCTTGGACGAGGACAGTGTCATCGTTGGACTCAACTATACAGAAACGAGCCAGCTGAGAATGTTCATGGAAAACCGGAAACTCAAAAGGATATGGACACCCGAAGCGACAGGTACATTCTACGACGTCTCGATCATTCCAAACGACAAACTCAGACTTGAAAATTTCGCGTGGTTCGACTACATTCGCCCTCGTGACAAATTCGATCTGTTCGAATGGCGACCGAAGAAAGCCGGCACAGAACTCAAAAAGCAAATACGGCGCTCCGCACCACTGCAAACCTTGGGCAAAAAAGCGTAACCAAACAAGTCATGGGAGGAATCATTCAACTTTTGCCGGACTCCGTCGCCAACCAAATTGCGGCGGGAGAGGTTATCCAACGTCCTGCATCCGTCATCAAAGAGCTGGTCGAAAACGCTATCGATGCCGGTGCCTCGCTCATCCAAGTATGGGTCGTGAATGCAGGGAAAACCAACATCCAAGTAGTAGACAACGGTTGCGGACTTTCTGAAACAGACGCACGCTTGGCATTTGAGCGGCATGCCACGTCGAAAATCCGAAACGTCACAGACCTGTATGCCCTTCATACTATGGGCTTCCGCGGAGAAGCGCTGCCATCTATTGTAGCCGTAGCACAGGTTGAACTGAAAACACGCACCGCCGAAGAAGAATTGGGAACACGCCTTCTCATCGAAGGGTCGAAGATCATTGAACAAGAACCCATCGCCTGCCCCGTAGGTGCCAATTTCTCGGTCAACAATCTCTTCTACAACATTCCGGCCCGGCGCAAATTTCTCAAATCCAACCAAACGGAACTAAACAACATCCTGAACGAATTTGAGCGCATCGCGCTGGCCAACCCGTCTGTTGCCATGCAGCTCCACAACGAAGGGAACTGCCTGCTCAACCTCCCGGCCGGCAAACTGCGCCAACGCATTCTGGGCATCTTCGGAAAGAAGCTCGACAAGAACCTTATCCCCATTCATGTGGACACCACACTCGCCAAACTAGACGGTTACATCGGTACACCAGAAAGTTCGAGAAAGAAAGGTGCGCAACAATTCTTCTTTGTTAACGGTCGCTACATGCGACATCCCTACTTTACACGGGCTGTGCTGTCCGCCTATGACCGCCTGATACCCGAAGGAGAGAACATTCCGTTCTTCATCCACATTAATGTCGACCCAGCCCGCATTGACGTCAATATCCATCCGACTAAAACTGAAATAAAATTTGAGGACGACCAAGAGATCTGGCACATTATCGTTGCTGCGGCACGTGAAGCTTTGGGCAAATTCTCATCCGTGCCAACTATTGATTTCGACGTCAGTTTCCGCCCGGATATCCCCGCTTTCTCAGACAACAAGCACGCGACAATCCCGTCTGTCAAAATCGACACGGGCTACAACCCTTTTGACCATCCGTCTGTCCCGCAATCATACAGAACTCCAAACAGCGGTGCCTCACAATGGAATGAACTATACGACGCACTGCAACAGTCTCCCGTAACTTCCGCCAACAGCCATGATGAAGAGACAACGCCGCAAAATGTGCCCGACAGCCTTTTCGAAGATACTGAAACAGACTGGGAAAGTGTCGATACGGATTTCATCCAATTCAAGGGTCGTTTCCTGATCACCTCAGTCAAATCCGGCCTTATGCTCATCGACCAACATCGCGCCCACGTCCGTATCCTTTACGAAAACTACAAACGAAACATCGAAGAGCAACATGGGTTGTCACAAGGGGTACTCTTCCCCCAAATGATGCAACTGCCCCCTTCTCAGGCCAAACTCCTGACCGATGTTATGGACCAGCTGAAATACATCGGCTTCGACCTTGCTCCAATGGGCGGTGGGAGCTACGCTATCAACGGTGTCCCCTCCGGGACCGAAGGCCTCGACCCTGTGCAATTACTGCTCAATATCATCGAGGAAATCTCCCAAGGAAGCAATAATAAACTTGGTGACGAAATCTACCACACGATAGCATTCGCCATGGCTAAGAAGGTGGCGGTTCCCATCGGTCAGGTGATTGGAGAAAAAGAAATAAAAGCCCTCGTGGAACAACTCTTCGCCTGTGAAACGCCAAACTATACTCCGGACGGAAAGACTGTCATTGTCATTATCCCACAGGACAACATAAACCGGCTGTTCGGTTAAATCTTCTGTGCGAAAGCCATCTTCAACGCGTACTACCACTCGCAATTCGCACACGCCAAAATCCTAACAACATCAAGGGCGGCTTCCTGCAATCGGAAGCCGCCCTTGATGTAATTAATAATGTGTCAGCCGCTCTCAAAGAATACCTTGCGCCATCATAGCCTTGGCTACTTTCATGAAGCCGGCCACATTGGCTCCCCGCACATAGTTCACATAACCGTCCGGCTGTGTACCGAACTTCACACACTGCGCATGGATATTCTGCATGATCTGTTGAAGCCGCTGGTCGACTTCTTCTGCTGTCCAACTGAGCTTCTGTGCGTTCTGCGTCATTTCCAGTCCCGACACCGACACGCCACCGGCGTTGGCAGCTTTGCCCGGAGCATAAAGAATCTTGGCTTCGAGGAAAGCATCGATGGCCTCAGGTGTCGACGGCATGTTAGCACCCTCGCTCACTGCAAAGCAGCCATTAGCCAAAAGTGTCTTGGCGTCTTCTCCTGTCAGTTCATTCTGCGTTGCGCTCGGCATGGCGATGTCACACTTCTCACCCCAAGGACGCGCCCCGGGAACGTACTTCACACCATACTGCTCTGCATATTCGCGAATACGGCCACGATAAAGATTCTTCAACTCCATGATATAGTCAAGTTTCTCGCGGTCAATTCCGTCCGGGTCGTAAATATACCCATCTGAGTCAGACATCGTCACGACCTTAGCTCCCAATTCTATAAGTTTTTCGGCGGTGTACTGAGCCACATTACCAGAACCGGAAATCGTAACGACCTTGCCTTTCAGGTCAATACCACGAGTTTTGAGCATTTCAAGCAAGAAATATACATTACCGTAACCAGTGGCCTCCGGACGGATCAGCGATCCGCCAAATTCAAGTCCTTTTCCGGTCAGCGTTCCGGTATTCTCGCGTGCCATTTTTTTATACATTCCGTACATATAACCAACCTCGCGTCCGCCGACACCGATGTCTCCGGCAGGCACGTCGGTGTCCGGACCGATATGACGCCATAGTTCCATCATGAACGCTTGGCAAAAGCGCATGATTTCCGCATTCGACTTCCCACGCGGGCTGAAATCCGAGCCACCTTTTCCACCTCCCATCGGCAACGTGGTCAATGCGTTCTTAAACGTCTGTTCGAAAGCCAGGAACTTCAAGATGGATTGATTGACCGAAGAGTGGAAACGTATACCTCCCTTGTACGGGCCAATGGCATTATTATGCTGTATACGGTATCCCATATTGGTCTGCACCCGTCCACTGTCGTCCACCCAAGTCACGCGAAACGAGAAGATACGGTCTGGAATGCACAGACGCTCAATCAAATTCGCTTTCTCAAACTCAGGGTGCTCATTATAGACATCTTCGATGGTTTCCAAAACCTCTTGAACGGCTTGGTGGTACTCCGCCTCGCCAGGGAAGCGGCGTTTCAGGGTGTCTAAGACTTCTGCTGCTTTCATACTCTACTTGATAAACGTTTCTTTATATTCTGATTTCGTTTGCAAAGGTAATACTTTTTGAACTATAAACAACTATTAAGTATATAAAAATAATGATGGCTTTCAAAAAGACAGCACAGATGCTTATAATCAAGCGTTCTGGTCTTGCAGGAAGTCCGTCAGCGTACGGTACAATGCTACCCGCGACTTCCAAAAGAAACCGTTAATAATGAAGTACCACCTTGCGCAACGATTGGTCCCAGCCGGTCTGTCTCCACCTCCCGACACGAAAAATCCTGTCGTAGTGACAGATAATCCTGTCAGGGTGACGGCATTTTCTGTCGCTGCGACCATTTAAACAAATGACCGCTTACCTATTATAATAGGCATACACGTTATACACATGCAACAGGTTCATATCCCCAAAACATACGAAGGAAAAGCAAGCGGAGCCGAGCATGAAAAAACACCCCGCTCACAAAAGGTACTCAACTAATGGCTGAAAAATTGACATTACGTCCCCGCCACTGACGAAGGGTTGACCATATCATGCTGTGCTGTGGCAAGTTTTCGTAAGGATCAACCCGCAAGACTTCTTCGGCAGCCTCGCGTGCCACAGACAACAAATCGACATCGCGAACAACGTTCGCTATCTTCAAATCAAATGGCAATCCGCTTTGTTGCGTGCCTTCGAGGTCGCCTGGGCCACGCAATTTCAAATCCTCTTCTGCTATGCGGAAGCCATCCGTCGTCTCCACCATGACACCGATGCGCCTGCGCGTTGAATCACCCAGCTTGTAACCCGTCACCAAAATGCAGTATGACTGGTCGCCTCCCCTGCCGACGCGTCCTCTCAACTGATGCAACTGCGCCAGCCCGAAGCGTTCGGCGTCCTGAATGACCATCACCGTGGCATTAGGAACGTTCACCCCCACCTCAATGACGGTCGTACTGACAAGTATCTGCGTTTCCCGCCGCAGAAAAGCCTGCATGGCAGCCTCTTTTTCCTGCGGCTTCATCTTCCCGTGCAATTTCCCGACCTTATAATCCGGGAAAGCCTCGCTCATCGCGACGAAACCGGTTTCAAGATTCTTCAAATCGCTCCGCTCACTCTCTTCAATCAGGGGATAAACCACGTACACTTGCCGCCCTTTTTGCAGTTCCTTACGCATACCTCCGTAAAGCAAATCGAGGCGGTCTGAATAATAGTGAAGAGTTCGTACCGGCTTTCGTCCTGCGGGCAACTGATCGATGACAGAAACATCGAGGTCGCCATAAACAGTCATAGCCAGCGTTCGGGGTATCGGGGTAGCCGTCATGACGAGAATGTGCGGCGGATTGACGTTCTTGCTCCACAACTTAGCCCGCTGCTCCACACCAAAACGATGCTGTTCGTCTATCACGACAAGCCCAAGATTCAAAAAAGCGACAGTCGGTTCGATAACAGCATGCGTACCCACCAGAAGATTGACAGAGCCATCGGACAAGCCGCTCAACACGGATTCGCGCCGCTTTCCTTTGACACTTCCGGTCAACAGTTCAACACGAATGGGAAGTCCGCCGGTCATCTGGACAAGCGTCGCATAATGCTGTTCGGCCAAGATTTCAGTGGGAGCCATCAAGCATGACTGATATCCGTTATCGCCTGCAATGAGGCAAGCCATGAGGGCCACCATCGTCTTGCCAGAACCGACGTCACCATGCAACAAGCGATTCATCTGGCGGCCACTGCCCAAATCGGCACGGATTTCCTTCATCACACGTTTCTGCGCGTCCGTCAACTCAAAGGGGAGCTTCTCGCGATAAAACTGCATGAAAAGATCACCGACCTTGGAAAAGACGAAACCACGGAACTTCATTTTCCGGTTCTTGGCATAACGAAGGATGTCTAACTGCAAAAAGAACAGTTCGTCGAATTTAAGACGCCGCTCTGCCTGCGCCAAGTATTCCGTATTCTGTGGAAAATGCAACGTCCGCAACGACGGCGCCAACGGACACAGTCGGTAACGCTCCATGAGATAGGCCGGAAGGCTTTCTTCGGGTTCAGAAGCTGGCAAGTTGGAAAATGCGGTGCGCATGATGTCGGCCATCGTCCTCGACGTGAAGTTATGCCGCTTCATCCGCTCCGTTACCCGATAATAGGGTTGGAACGTACACGCGTCTGACTTGAATTTCTCTGCATGCTCGAGCTCGGGATGGGCAAACGAGATATGACCGTTGTAGAACGTCGGCTTACCTAACACGATGAGGAGCTGACCTATTTTATAGTTAGCCTCCACGCGTTTGTAAGCATTGAACCACACAAATTCTACCATGCCTGTCCCGTCTGAGAACAAAGCCTTCAAACGTTGTTTGCGCCCGACCCCTTCCACTTCATAGTCCACGATGCGTCCACGAAGCTGTACGTAAGGCATTCCTTCGTGTATCTCGTTCACACGATGCACAGCTGTGCGGTCTATATACTTATAGGGGAAATTATATAACAAGTCCCGCACGCTCCTTACGTCAAGCTCTCCCGCAAGCAGCTTGGCGCGTTCGGGGCCTACGCCTTTAAGATATGTAATATCCTGGTATAAATAACTCCGGATGGCCACTCCGTCCTTTGTTATAACATTGAGGGTTCCAACCTCATTCAATCGAGGAGCATATCGTGCTTTATTTTCTCAACCACTTCCGCCCCACGCAAACGTTCTACTATGGCAAAAGCGAATGGAAAGACTGCACCTGGGCCGCGGCCGGTAATGATATTCCCGTCCACCTCGACCATTTTCCCCGTACATACCGCGCCATCAAGCTGAGGCTCAAAACCGGGATAACAGGTGGCTCGCCGCCCGGCCAACAGACGGCTTCGACCCAATAAGGCAGGGGCTGCACAAATGGCCGCTACGGGACGGCCGCTTTGCACATGGCTAACCATCGCTTTCCGAAGGCCGTCATGTAGTCCGAGATTCGTCATTCCGGGCATTCCACCTGGGAATACGAGCATTTCGCTGTCTTCGACACCGCAACGGCGGAAAAGGTTGTCAGCCATAATCGGTATGTTGTGCGCCCCGCGGATAAGACGCGCTCCCGTGATCGACACGGTCAGCACCTCAATCCCTGCCCGGCGCAGGATATCCAGCGTACCCAATGCTTCGATTTCTTCGAAGCCGTCGGCTAAAAAAAGATGTACCATATTCTATCGTTCTGTTGATTATATCTGTTTCCTTATTTCAAACAAGCCAAGTAACGGCGGATTGTCTCTTGCAAGCCGAGGTAAAGCGCATCGCAGATAAGAGCGTGCCCTATGCTTACTTCGTCCATCCAAGGAATACATTCATGCAGATAGGCCAAGTTCTCCAAGCTCAAATCATGCCCGGCGTTCAAGCCCAAGCCAAGTTGTTTCGCCACATTGGCTGCTTCCACGAACGGTGCCACAGCACCCTCACGATCGGCGGCATAACCTGCTGCATAAGGCTCAGTGTAAAGTTCCACGCGGTCAGCACCACAAGCAGCCGCTCCTTCAACCATGGAGATATCTGTCGAAACAAAGATCGAAGTCCGGATTCCCGCTGCTCTCATTTCGGCCACAACGGTTTTCAAAAAAGCTGCATGCGCCACCGTATCCCACCCATGATTGGAGGTCAACTGTTCCGGGGAGTCTGGCACCAAGGTCACTTGGGCCGGCCGCACTGCCAGCACCAACTCGCGGAATCTCTCGTCGGGATACCCCTCGATGTTAAACTCCGTGCGCAACGCTGGTTTCAACGCAAAAACGTCCGAACGCCTGATATGTCGCTCATCAGGACGCGGATGTACTGTGATGCCTTGCGCACCGAACGATTCACAATCGAGCGCCACTGCCAGCACATTCGGATTGTTCCCTCCCCGTGCATTTCGCAACGTGGCGACTTTATTTATATTCACGCTAAGTTTTGTCATTGCCTGCTATGCTTTATCGGATCATTGAGCCCATTTAATTAGTCGCTAGGAAATGGCCGCATTCCAGCTTTACCGAGAAGAAAGCCCGCTTTCGCTTGTTCCAGCGCGCACCTTTCCGTATATTTGCAAAATTAATAAAAGCTGAATTCAACTTGCAAATGCAACAGAATTCTGA
>UMGZ01038042.1_pt1 | contig 26018 bp, 18 predicted proteins | sample 1965421 | NCBI WGS metagenome assembly UMGZ01 (sample SAMEA4836087, study PRJEB28245) | human gut metagenome | biome: gut microbiome; material: fecal sample | place: Denmark | collected 2008
GCGACGGAACGGATGGAAGAGTTCGTCGTCAAAGGGTGGCACGACGCCTGCATCGCCCTGCGCTGTCCGGTCGTGGTGGAGGCGATCGCTGCGATCGCGCTGGCTAACAACTGATCGTTTTTTGCCGAAAATCAATTGATTTTTAGTAAGTCGGATATTTGCAGCGCTGAATATTATTCGTATTATAATATTTGTCCCGCAGAGGTTTCGTTGCTCGATTCGATGCTGAAACGAAAGGAATACAGCAATACCGGGAAATATGTATTTCCCGGTATTGCTTATGATTGTTCCCTGAATTGGTATCGACGGTTTTTGAAGTCGGCCGGAAATGGGCGGGTACACAAAAAAAGGGTAAGCTACTTATATCGCACCGCTACGACCACATACCCTTGCTTGATTCCTCACCTGGGGGAGTCTGTGGGAGCTGGTCGTATAAGACTTACCCCAGCACAAAAGTACGAATTTTTTGTATCTTTGCAAAGAAAAAAGGAACTATCTGCGATTTTGTCGCTGTTTTTCGAGAGCCGGATGCCGAAAAGGCTGCCTGGATGTGTCTCGGAGGGCGGTGCGGGGAGAGTTAATGAATGAAGAGAATGACGGCGAAAAAAAGATTGCTTGTCGTGTTTATTGCTGCGGTTGCAGTCGGGGCAACGGTGGCTTTGGTTTTCATCTTTCAGTTTTTCGGAGATGCCGTCCGGGAGCGGAGCGACCTTTATATAAGCGCCCGCACGGACTACCCGGGGCTGCTCGACTCTCTGCGTCCCCGTACGGACCATCACTGGGCTTTTGACCGGTATGCCGGCCGTCTGGAGCTGGAGCGCTCCTTCAAACCGGGGCACTACGTACTGGAACCGGGAATGAACGTCGTCGAAATCGCCCGGATGCTCAAACTGGGGATGCAGACGCCCGTGCGCGTTACGCTCAACTATGCCCGTACCCGCGCTTTTCTCGCTTCGCGGCTGGCCCGCCAGCTCGATGCCGATTCTGCGGAGCTGATGCGGGCGCTGACCGACCCGCAGCTCGCCCGGGAGGTCGGGACCGACAGCCTGCAGCTCTTTTCGATCTTTATCCCCAATACTTATGAATTTTATTGGACGGTTTCGCCCGAGGATTTCGTGCGCCGCATGCGCAAGGAGTACGACCGTTTCTGGACTCCGGAGCGGGATGCCGCCCGCCGACGCAGCGGTTTGAGCCGGGACGAGGTGATGACGCTGGCTTCGATCGTCACCGAAGAGACCAACAAGGCCGACGAAATGCCCCGTGTGGCGGGAGTCTATATCAACCGCCTGCGGAAAGGGATGCCCCTGCAGGCAGATCCGACGGTCAAATATGCGCTGCAGGATTTTTCGCTTCGCCGGATTCTGCACAAGCACTTGAGAACCCCTTCGCCGTATAACACCTATCTGAACAAGGGGTTGCCGCCGTCGTCGATCGCGATGCCTTCGGTCGCTGCGATCGACGGGGTGCTGAACTTCGAGAATCACGACTATCTCTTCTTCTGTGCCCGCCCGACTTTCGACGGTTATCACAGTTTCGCCCGCACGTACGGCGAACATCTGGCTAATGCCCGGGCTTATAGTGCGGAGTTGAATCGTCGGAATATTAAATAATTTCCGTATATTTGCCCTCCCTATGTTGGTTAAAATCTATACCGAGAATCCTTCCGAGAAGGAGATCGACCGGGTGGTGAACCTGCTCGAAAGGGACGGCGTGGTGATCTATCCGACCGACAGCGTCTATGCCTTCGGCTGCTCGATCCGTTCGGCGAAGGCCGTCGAGCGGCTGCGCCGGATCAAGGGGAAGGATCTCACGACGTTTTCCGTCGTGTTCGATTCGCTCGGGCAGATTGCCGATTATTGCCGGGTGGATAACGCTCAGTTCCGGTTGCTGAAACAAAATCTGCCGGGGCCCTTCACCTTCCTGCTGGATGCATCGTCGCGTATGCCGCACAAGGCGCTCGAACGGCGTCGCACCATCGGGATCCGCATTCCGGACAATTCGATTCCTCGGGCCATCGTCGAGCGGTTGGGAGCTCCGCTGCTGACCTCTTCCGTGCTGGATGACGAGGAAACCGAATATATGACCGATCCGGAGTTGATCCACGAGCGGTACGGCCGGGACGTAGAACTGGTGATCGACGGAGGTGTCGGCGATGCGGTGCCGACGACCGTCGTAGATCTGACGGGCGGCGAGCCGGAGATTTTGCGGGAAGGCAAAGGCGTGTTGCGGGAATAAACGTATGCTAAAAATAGAAGAAGAATGACAAAGTTCAAATTCTGGAACGAGGTCTGCAAGTACGGAGCGATCATCGGACTGGTCATGTCCGTAGCTTTCGTTATCGAGCAGTCCCTGATGTTGTCGGGGTGGTTTTCAACGATGGGGCTGGTATGGGTCTTGGCCGCAGTCGTATATATCGTGTTGCTTTATCGTTTCGCCAAGCGTCGCCGCGAGCAGTACGGTCAGGAGCAGGGATTTCCTTTCGGCCACGGCTTGGGTTTTATTCTGGCTCTGATCCTGGCGTCGGCCATGATCAAGGGGGTGGTAGAATACCTTTACCGCAGTGTTTTCATCGGATATTCGGAGTATATCGACCGATACACTTCCGCATTGATCCGGTTCGCTGAGGAGGGAAAGTTCCCTGCGTCGATGGAGGGCGTATTCGCCGAAATGCTGAAAACCATACAGGAGGCGTCGGAGCCTTCCATTCAGGCTACCGTAGGAGCTTCGATCTGGGGCAACCTGATCGTCGGCCTCGTCCTGGGGCTTATTTTGGCCGGCATCCTGGCGCGTGCACCCCGGCCTTTCGGTCCTCAATCCGAAGAGTAAGAGAACGATGGATGCTACGCTCGACATATCGGTCGTCGTTCCTCTCTATAACGAGGAGGAGTCCTTGCCGGAGCTGGTCGAATGGATCGATCGCGTGGCTCGCGGCGAGGGTTTGTCTTACGAGGTAATCCTGGTGGACGACGGTTCCGGCGATGGTTCGTGGCGCGTGATCGAAAATCTGCACGAGCGGTTTGCGGCGGTGCGGGGGATCAAGTTCGCTCGCAACTACGGCAAATCCGCCGCCTTGTATTGCGGTTTCGCTGAAGCGCGCGGCGAGGTGGTTTTCACGATGGACGCCGACTTGCAGGACTCGCCGGATGAGATTCCGGCTCTGCGGCGTATGGTCCTCGACGAAGGGTACGACCTGGTGTCGGGCTGGAAAAAGAAGCGCCACGACCCGGCCGGAAAGCGGTGGCCGAGCAAGTTTTTCAACTGGACGGCCCGCACCGTTTCGGGAATCCGGCTGCATGATTTCAATTGCGGACTGAAGGCCTACCGCCGCCGGGTGGTCAAGGCGATCGAAGTCTATGGCGAGATGCACCGTTATATCCCGATTCTGGCCAAACAGGCCGGATTCAAGCGGATCGGCGAGAAGGTCGTCGAGCATCGCGCCCGCAAGTACGGTCATTCGAAATTCGGTATGGAGCGGATGGTGAAAGGGTATCTGGACCTCATTACGGTTTCGTTTCTCTCGCGTTTCGGCCGTTCGCCGATGTACTTTTTCGGCAGCCTGGGAACGTTGATGTTCCTTTTCGGCGGCTGTACGACGGCGTGGGTGATCGGTGCCAAGTTGTATAAACAGTGCCACGATCTGCCTGTGCGGGCCGTAACGGACCAGCCGCTTTTCTATCTTTCACTGCTGGCTGTCGTGCTCGGCGTGCAGTTATTCCTGGCGGGATTCCTGGGCGAGTTGATCGACCGGAATGCCGCAGACCGTAATAAATACCTGATCGAAAAAACATTGGATAATCAATAAACCTCGCAGAGCCTGCGATTTTCGGCAGGATTCGAAGAGGTTCGCATAAACAAAATAGAAGTTATATGATTCAACGTATTCAGACTCTGTATCTGTTGCTGGTCGTCGTACTGACGGGATTGGCCTTGTGGCTGCCGCTGGTCGATTTCACCGTTGGGGCGGACACTTGTACGCTGACCGCTTTCGGCCTGAAGGATGCCGCCGGCATCACGTTGCTGCCGACGGTGTATCTGGGGGTTGTTCTGGTTGCCGCCTGTCTGGTGCCGCTGGTGACGATTTTCCTTTTCAAGCGCCGTCTGGTGCAGATCCGGTTATGTGCCGTCGAGTTGGTGCTCCTCATCGGTGCCGGGGCGATGATGGGAATCTATTTCTACCTTTGCAACCGTTACTTCGCGGACAGTGAATTTTACTCCCATACTCTTAAAATTTCGCTCGTTTTCCCGTTGGTCTGCCTGGTTTTCGACTTGCTGGCTTTGCGGGCGATCTTCCGGGACGAAAAGCTGGTGCGGTCGCTCGACCGGATTCGCTGACCGGACGTATTTCTCGGAAAAAAGGCGTGCGGTCAAAACTGCACGCCTTTTGTGTTTATTTTGCCGGGAAAGAATACGGTTTGGTGGGTTTTTTGATACGAAATAAAAATCCGATGTGTCGTTATATTTGATTTAACGGGATTGTAATACGAAAATAGTGTTCGAATTATTGTCGAAACAGGAAAAAATAGTATTTTTACAAAAAGTTTAAGAATAAGTGGCCTGAGTAAATATGCAAGACGACGAAGTTATTTTTAACCTATTTTTATATCACTCTAAAATTTAATTGTTTATGAAAAAGAGTAGCATTTGGAAATTGCTCTTCAGTGCATTGACCGTGTTCGCCGTGGCGGTGTTCGCGGGATGTACCGACGACAATGACGACATGGGCGCTCCCTATCTGAACGTCACGCCGGAGAACCTGACGTTCGATGCGGAGGGACAGCCCGCAGATGAGTACAACGGTACTTTTATCGTTGAAACGAACCGTCCCTGGCGTGCTATCGTCGAGGACGAACAGACTTGGGTGCGCCTTTCGGCTACCGAAGGCGAGGGCGACGCTGCCGTGACCGTTACGGTACCCGCTTCGAACATCGGTCAATCGGCCAAGGTGACTTTCGAGGTTTACAACTCCTACGGCGCATTGATTCAGAAGGATGTCAATGTGCTTCAGGGCGAAGTGGTGCCGCCGACGCTCATCTTCAACGAGACGGCGGGTAACGAAGCCGTTGATGATAAGCCTCTGGTTTCGGCTTACACGGGTTGGAACACCACCGGTGAGGGTGCTTCGAAGGTTTCTTACGAGGGTACGAACACCTCGATTCGTTCTTCCGGCAAGAGCAGCGCGGGTGCTTATGACGGTGCTTCGGGTCCGAACGTGATCTTCTTCGGCTCGGCTCCGGCAACCTTTACGGTTAAAAACATAACGCTCGCCTCCGGCCAGACCAACCTGAAGCTGACTTTCGGCGGACAGTATTACGATCAGGACAATAATGACAACGGTTTCAACAAGGACAACTTCGTGGTTTATCTCAGTGCGAACGGAACGGACTATACTCCGCTGTCTTACGAGGTAAACGACGGTGATCAGGTCGATCCTTACTGGGTATTTGCAACCAAGAACTTTACGCTCAAGAATGCGACTTCGACGCTTTACATCAAGTTCGAGGCGAAAGCATCTTCGAAGTTCCGTCTGGACGATATCACGCTGATGACCGGTAACGGCGGCGAGGAGATCGACTTGGCGGGCGGCGGTGTCGTGCCTCCCGATCCGAGCGGCGATGCGATTTACGAGAACAATTTCGATAAGACGCCTGCTGCGGAGGTCGATGGTAAATGGCCGTTCCTGGACCAGACCGACGCATGGCAGAATGCTTCCGGTACGGGTAATTCGACGGTGACCTATACCTCTACGAACGTATCGGTGCGTACTTCCGGCAAGCTCAGCGGCGGTTACGACGGTGCTTCGGGTTCGAACAAGATTTTCTTCGGCTCTGCACCTGCGACTTTCGACATCAACACTATTACGATGCCTGCGGGCAAGACCAACTACCGGATCATCTTCGGCGGTGCTTATTCGAAGAAGAACGGTGCGACTTACGACAACATTTTCAAACCCGAGTCGTTCCACGTCGCCGTAGGTAACGGAACCGACTGGTCGGGCAACCTGACTTACGAGAAGATCGGCGGCAGCGATACGACCGATCCTTACTGGATTCAGTTTGCCGTAGATTTCACGCTCAAGGAGGCTGTCAGCCAGCTTTCGATCCGTTTCACGGCAGATCTGGCGTCGGGATTCGCAATCGATGACGTACAACTCGTCGAGGGCAACGGCGGTCAGGAGGTCGATCTCGAAGGCGGTGTGGTTCCGCTCGATCCGGGTGAGGCTACGGCCATTACCATTCCCGAGCTGATCGCGCAGATGACTGATACGGAGGCTCCGGTGGATGCCAATGCAGATCGCTATCTGGACGCTGTGGTGATGAACGACGTGGCCGGTGCCAATTATACCTTCAACAACCTGATCCTCGCTACCGAGAATGCGACGGAGGCCGGTAACGGCATCACGCTCTACGGCAGTCAGGTAGAACCTTCGACGCTCGGTCTGAACAAGGGTGACAAGGTGCGCGTAACCCTTTATAAAGGACTTGCCAAGGTGGTAAATTACAGTGGTATGTACGAAGTGACGGGCGACAGGGAAGCGACCTGGTGCAAGGTCGAGAAGACCGGTACGGTGACTTCGATTCCCACGGCGACGATCGCTGCTGCGGATCTGGCGAAATATCAGGGTATGGCCGTGACGATCGCCAATGCGTCGGTTGCCCAGGCAGGTGTTTGGGCGAGCGCCAGCGCACTCTCTTCGCATACTTTCACTGCCGATGGAGCCAATTTCACCGTATTCTGCAAGCAGAGCGATGAAAAGAACCCGAGCGTGTTCCTCGACGTACCTTTTAAGGCTGGTTCGGGCAATATCTCCGGTCTGGCTGCTGTATATAAGAATAATTCCCAGCTCGTTCCGCGCAATCTGGACGACGTGGCCGCTTTCAGCGACAGCTCGACCCCGATGATTACGGGTGTAACTCCGGCCAGCCTCTCCTTCGAGGCTGCGGGCGGCGAGAAGACGCTCACGGTTTCTGTTATCAACCAGGGTGACAACCAACTCTCCGTAAGCGGCCTCACCGCTCCCCTGAGCGCTACGGTCAGCGGCCTGACCGTGACGGTCAAGGCCGATCCGAATACCGGTACGCAGCCCGTTAATCAGACGCTGACCATTGCTCTGGCCAACGGTAACAGCAAGACCGTGCCCGTCGTATTGGCCGGTCAGGGCGGTAGCGAAGGTGGTGACGCTACGATTATTACCGTTGATTTCGGTGAAAGCGCTCAAGGGCTTCCGACTTCTAAGGCGGACGGAGCCGGTCCTTCGGAGAAGACCTATACGTTTAGCGGATATGAATTCATTATCAATGTAGCGGCAGGAGCTAATGCTTATTGGTTGGATGGTTCGGAATGGAACAAAGATGCTCCGAACAAAGCGTTGTATTTCAACGGTGAAGATACCTATATTCAGTTCCCGGTGGTTGCCGGCAAGAAGCTGACGAAAGTTGAATTCTCATCTCCGTACGGTGCTGGAGCCGGTGTCGGGATTGTGATTAAGGATACTTCCGATGCTATTGTCGCCGGCGGAGAGATGCAGACCATCAACGCCAATGAAACCATTACGTTCAACCTGACCGGAACGACTGCCGATACGGCATATCGTATGGCCAGAACGGCGAAGAATGCCCAGTGTACGAAACTCGTACTTTCTTACGAGTAAATAAAGGTAGTTCGAAATTAAACTCTTGGAGGGATCATCCTCTCCAAGAGTTTGGTTTCTCGGATAGTTTTTTATAGTTTACCGATGATGTCGATGTTCAGATATTGTGAGAAGGGATGGAAATGGCTGTTCCTGACGATGATTGCGCTCTCTGTCGTAGCTTGCGGCGACGATACGGACGATTTTTGGGGTTCTGCCGTATGGCGGACCTCTTCGACGGTCGGAGCTGCGGAGGGTTCGGCCGCCATACAGATTGAGGGACCTGTCGGCGCCGGATGGCGTGCCGAAATCAAGGACGGAGGTGCTTGGTGCTCGTTCAGGCTCAACGATCCGACGGTCCTCGTGAAGGAGGGCACCGTACAGAGTTCGAACATCAGCAATATCCTGGACGTCTATTATACGCGGAATACCGGGAGCGGGGAACGTTCGGCGACCATCGAATTCGAATTTTTCGGCGGTGAGCCGCAGGTGCTCGTGCTGACGCAGTTTTCGGCCTCTTCGACCAACGATCCCTACGATGAAGGTCATGCGAAGGCCTGGACCGAATTGCCGGAAAAGCGAGTCGATGAGAATTTCGTTTACGTCAGCCACTTCGCTTCGCTCAATAACCGCACCGTGCGCAACTATTCGTTCTGCTACGACAAAACGCTCCATGTGGCGCATTGGGTGGCTTATCCGCTGCATTCGGTATATAGGGGGTCGATAGACCGTACCGACGATTTTCAGTACGATCCGAAGGTCGATTATTCCTGGCAGCCCAACCTCGCGGCCGGTTCCTATCGGGGCAGTTACGACCGGGGACATCAGCTCCCTTCGGCGGACCGTACGGCTACGCGGGAGTTGAATCTCCAGACGTTCTATGCGACCAATATGACGCCGCAGCTCAACCGGCTCAACCAGGATATGTGGGCCAATCTCGAAGCCAAGGTGCGTGCGCAGATATGCAACGACACGCTTTATGTGGTGACCGGTTGCTATTATGCCAATACCAATACGACGACGACCGACCGTGACGGGAAAGTTTGTCCGGTCCCGACGAATTATTTCAAGGTATTGCTTCGCACGCGCACCGGTACGACCGGTAAACGTATCGCGGATTGTTCGGCCGATGAATTGAAGGCGATCGGATTTTGGGTGGATCAGAAGAGCTACGGTGATATTCAGCCGCCTGCGTCCATTTGCATGAGCGTGGCGGAGATTGAAAAGAAGACCGGCTTTACGTTCTTTCCCAATATTCCCGAGTCGGCTGCGGAATCCGTAAAGGCACAAAACTCTCCGAGCCAATGGGGAATCCAAAACTAATTTGACTTATGAAAAAACGACTGATTTTTACAGGACTACTGGCCTTACTGTTCGCTGCCTGCTGTTTCGCGCAGAAACCGTACAAGGTGGTCTTTTACAACTTGGAGAACTTTTTCGATACGATCAACGATCCTGAGGTCAATGACGACGAATTCACGCCGGAAGGACCTAAAAAATGGAATTCTGTCAAGTATGCGAAGAAGTTGGGCAATACCGAAAAGGTGCTTTTCGATATTGCCGGTATCGATAAGGATTATCCGATCGTGATCGGCGTATCGGAGGTGGAGAACCGCTCGGTGCTCGAAGATATCATCGCTACGCCGAAGATGGCTCCGGGCAATTACCGGATTTCGCACTACGACTCTCCCGAAGCTCGCGGTGTAGACGTCGCTTTTATGTACCGTCCCGATGTCTTCAAGCTGGAGGGCAGCGCACCGATCCGCACGCAGATTCCTTCGCTTCCGAATTTCAAAACCCGCGATATTTCGACCATGTGGGGTACGATCGACGGCGAACCGTTCTTCTTCATGGTGGCTCACTGGCCTTCGCGTCTGGGCGGCAAGGACGCTTCGGAGTTCAAGCGTATCGCCGTCGGCGAGCAGATGCGTCGAATCGCCGACTCTGTCCTGAAGGTCAATCCTGCGACCAAGATCGTGGCGATGGGCGACTTCAACGACGATCCGACCGATCCGAGCATGTTGGAGGGGCTGAATGCCAAACCCAAGGTCAAGGATCTTCAGCCGGGCGATTTCTTCAGTCCGTTCCACGCCGTGCTTCGTGCCGGTATGGGAACGCTGGCTTACGGCGACGCCTGGAATCTCTTCGACAATATCGTAGTGTCGGAAAACCTGGTCAATGCGAAGCCCGGCGAGTTGCGTCTGGTACGGGCTCCGGGATCGAAGTACTACGGGAATGTCTTCAAGCGTAACTATATGATCCAGCGAGAGGGGCAGTTCAAAGGCTATCCTTTGCGCACGTACGTCGGAAACAATTTCCAGGGCGGTTACAGCGACCACTTCCCCGTTTATATCTACATCGGTAAATAAATACCTTAACTTGAAAGGATATGAAAATAAAAAGTTTACTAATTTTTGTATTTACCCTGATGTCGCTGACCGCGTTCGCTCAGAGCGGCGGTATCAAGGGTAAGGTCGTTTCCCGCGAGGGACGTGTCGCGGTGGACGGGGTGAAGGTTTCGGTCACTCCCGGTGAAATGACTGCCACGACCGACGGCCGAGGTGGTTTCGTGATCGAGAATGTCGAGCCCGGCGAATATACGTTGCAGTTCGAGGCTCCCGAATTCGAGCCTCTGACGCTCGTGGTGCGCGTGGACAAGATGGTGCGCGACATCAATACGGTGATTCTGGTCCCCGAAGTGCTTTCGACCGTAATGGACGATTCGATCTTCGCAGAGTTCGACACCGAGAGCGGCAACGATGCGCAGTCGCTGCCTTCGTCCCTTTCGGCCTCGAAGGACGTTTTCAACAACATCGCTTCCTACCGGTTCAGCGAGATGCGTTTCAACGTGCGCGGTTACGATTCGCAGTATTCGGACGTTTACCTGAACGGTATTCGCTTCAACGACGCTATGACGGGCTATACGCCCTGGTCGTTGTGGAGCGGTCTGAACGATGCTACGCGCAACCAGGAGATCACCAACGGTTCGATCATGTCGGATTACGGCGTGGGTAGCATCGGCGGTACGACCAACATCAACGCCCGTGCTTCGCAGGTGCGCCAGGGACTTCGCGTGAGTCTGGTGAACGCCAATTCGATGTATCGCTTCCGTGCCATGGTGACCTATGGCTCGGGTCTGCTGGACAACGGCTGGTCCTATGCGTTGTCGGTATCTACCCGTCAGGGCGGCAATTCCTACGTGGACGGCGTCTATTACAACTCCTACGGATATTTCGCTTCGGCCGAGAAGATTTTCAATTCGCGTCACCGGTTGGGCTTCACGATTATGGGTGCTCCCACCGAGCGCGGTGCGCAGCAGGCTTCCACGCAGGAGGCTTACGACCTGGTCGGCAACAACTATTACAACCCCAACTGGGGCTATCAGGACGGCAAGATGCGTAATGCCCGCGTGCGTAACAGCCACGAGCCGATCGCGATGATCAACTATACGTTCGATCCCAATGAGCATACCCAGGTCAACCTGGCCACTTCGCTCCGTTTCGGTAAGAACGGTTATTCGGCCCTGACGTGGTACGACGGCGCAGATCCCCGTCCCGATTATTACCGCTATATGCCGAGCTACAAGTTGCTGAACGCTACCGACCTGGAGGCCGCTTCGATGGCTGCGGCCAGTCTGGCGGATCAGTGGATGCGCAACGTGGGTAATATCCGTCACTTCGACTGGGACGAAATGTACCAGACCAATATGAATTTCCGAAATGCGGAGGACGAAGCGATATACGGTCCCGGCGCCCGTTCGAATTATATCATCGAGGAGCGCCATACCGACCAGTTGGATTGGAACCTCGCCGCGCAGATCAGCCGAATCTATAAGGATAACTCCCGTCTGACAGCCGGAGCCAACGTCCGCATCAACCGCACGTGGTACTACGACGAGGTGAAGGACCTGCTCGGCGGCGACTACTATGTGGATGTCGATAAATTCGCACAGCGCGACTTCGGCGATCCGATCATGGCGCAGAACGATATGGATTATTACGAGCAGTACGGCCATGCAAGAGCCGTGCGGGAGGGCGACAAGTTCAGCTACAACTACAAGGCGCATCTGCGCTCCGGCGGTGTGTGGGCCACTTATGCTGCTCGTTTCGGCGGGTTCGGCATGAAGCTGGGCGCCGAGCTCGGCGGAGTCTCGATGTGGCGTGACGGTCTCTGGCGCAAGGGTCTCTTCCTGGACAATTCGAAGGGCAAATCGGAGAAGTTGGAATATTTCGTATATAAGGCCAAAGGTAATTTCGACTATGTCATCAATGCCAACCATACTTTTGAACTCAATGCCGTGGCGATGCAGAATGCTCCTGCGTTCCAGTCGGCCTTCGTTTCGCCCCGTACGCGTAATTCGGTAACTCCGGGGCTTACGACGGAGAAGGTTTACGGCATCGACGCTTCGTACAACCTGCGTTACGGTGATTATAAACTCCGTGTTTCCGGTTATTATACGAAGGTGAACGACCGTTCGAAGGTGATCTCCTTCTACGATGACGTGCTGAAGACCTATACCAATTTCGCCTTGAGCGGTATCGACGAGCAGTATTTCGGTCTGGAAGTCGCCGCTTCGATTCCGATCTACAACGGTTTGTCTTTGAACGGTGCGATCAGTTGGGGTCAGTACACTTACACGTCGAATCCCAATTACGTGCAGATTGCCGACAACAGCGCCGAGCCGCTGAACTCCGGTACGGTCTATTGGAAGGATATGCGCGTGGAGAGCACTCCGCAGACGGCAATGAATATCGGTTTGTCGTACCGCGGTCCTCATAACATCTACGCATCGATCGATCTGAACTATTACAACAATATGTATCTGTCGATGAACCCGCTTTACCGTACGGACGAGGTGCTGTTGCCTACGATGACGGACGAACAGATCCGGGAGCTGCGCAGTCAGGAGAAGTTCGATTCGGCTTATACCTTGAGTGCGAGCATCGGTAAGAATTTCTACATTCAGCGTCGTTATACGCTCGGCTTCAGTTTGCAGGTGAATAACATCCTGAACAACCAGAATATCAAGACCGGCGGTTATGAGCAGATGCGTGTGCAGGGCATTAAGACCGGCAAGGAGATTACTTCCTACCAGAAGTTCGCTCCCAAGTATTTCTACCTGTTCGGCACCACTTACTACCTGAATGTCTATTTCCGTTTCTAACGGCTTAACGAATTAATATTGTGAAGAATATGAATAGAATAGCAACCATATTTCTGGCGGTGACAGCAAGTTTGTTCTTCGTCGGCTGTTATAACGATTTCGATACGCCGGCTCCTGCGAAGGTATGGACGGATGCGGACTTCAGCGACAGTAAAATCATTTCGATCAAGGAGCTGAAGGATATTTTCGAGGAGGCTTATCCCGGGACCAGCGGTATCGGCCAGTCGCTGACCATTACCGACGACCTGGTGATTCGGGGCAAAGTCATTTCCAGCGACCAGGCCGGTAACGTCTATAAGTCGATGTACCTGTACGATGAAAGCTGCCAGTCGGCCATCGAAATCAAAGTGACTTCGGGATATTACATTACCTATGCTCCCGGTCGCCTGGTTTATATCCGTTTGCAGGGTCTGGTGCTGGGAAATTACCGCACGATGCTGAGCGTGGGTGTCGCATCGACCAATTCCAATTATGCCAACGGCAATATGGAGGACCGCAATACCTTGGAAGAGCATGTCAAGCTCGGCGAATTGATCGGCTTGACGGCGGCCGATACTTTGGTGGTTACTCCCGCCTCCTATTCGACGCTGACGGATGAGTCGCTGGGGCGTTTGATCCGTTTCGAAGGGTTGGAAAGCAAGTTCGGCAAGGCCGGCTGGGGGTATAAAAATACATTCCCCAACTACTTCGCCAACAGTACCTCCTACGATGTGAATTCTCCGGGTTGGACCGATATCAACGATTGGGCTACCTGGGCGACGAAGCGGGTCGATGAGCTTACGCACGAGAGTACGTTCTATTATGGCTCTGCCTGGTTCACCTATGGCGACATCAACACCCTCGCAGGCAATTATGTCGTACGTTCGAGCGGTTATTGCCGTTTCCGTGACGAGAAAATACCTGCGGACGGTTCCGTGGTGAACATTACCGCGATCTATACCAAGTTTTCGCAGGGCAGCGATGCGACGGCGGCTTATCAGTTGTTGCTGAACAAGGCGTCCGACGTGGTCGTGACTTCGAAATAGCCGCAATTTGCAGTTGAAATTGCCGGGCCTCATCAAAAGATGAGGCCCGTTTTTATTCTTTATGCGGTTGCGATTCCGCTCGTATTGTCCTGTCTCCAGTCTTATGAGGTGTAAATTTCAGGGAAGAGCAGTGCGCGGAAGTCGGAGCGCATGATCTTGTCCCGTTACTGTTTTTCCTGCCTGCCGGGGAGCCGGTTGCCGTATGTCCGAAAAACGCAAGACATTGTTCGGATCGTTCTTTTGCTGTAGGTTGGCAGGCTGTCGCACCGGGGGACCTGCTGCCCGCATAATGCGATTCCGACTGCCGGGAAGGGGCAACGTGATCGGCTGAAAGCTGTCCGCAAACGGAAGAGCGTCGCCGAAACGGAGAATTCGATGCGAAGTGCGGAATCGGAAAACATGGCGGGGTATGACATAACGTCGTTCGTGGCGTTTGGTTCTGCGTCTGTTTCCTGGAAACGGATACGATTTCTGTGTGTGGACGATCTTCCTGCATTGCAGATAGGAGCGGAAAAGGAAATATCCGTGAACGGGAGTCCGGAACCAAAGAAAACCCCCGAACCGGTGAGAGTTCGGGGGTAGTAGTGAATAAAACCTGTTATCGATGATTATTCATCTGCTTCGGGTTGAGCTTCGGGACGCATGGTGACCTGTATTACGTTGCCGCTGTCGAGGAGCTTCTTCGCCAGGTCGCGGATCTCGTCGTAAGTGATGCTGTTCAGGGTCTTTTCGTAGTCGGCGAGCAGATTCTGCTTGTGACGGTTGTAGTCGTCGATCAACCCGAACCAGGTGCTGTTATTTTCGAGCGTATTCTTGAACTGCTTGACCAAGTATTCGCGGGAGTCGTCGATGTCTTTTGCTTCCGGTCCTTCGGTTGCGATTTTCTCGATTTCATCGAAAACGATCGGCACGAGTTCGTCGGCCATCTTCTCGTTTGTGTCAAACTGTATTTGCAGGAGGGCCTGTTTTTCGGGACGATACGAGAGAGTATGGCTTACCTGTACGCCGTACGTGCCGCCTTTCTCCTCGCGGATGGACTTCAGGTAACGGTTGTTCAGGGCCATGTTGAGCAGCAATATGGTTTGCTTGTTGCGCAGCGTGTAGTCCGCATCGCTCGAGAAGAGCAGGAACTCCGAGACTTTCGGCTGCAGCATCGGGGTGCGGAAATCATTCATGACTTTGCCTTTGGCCGTGCGGAGTTTGTCGTCCGTGAATTTAAGCACGTGTTTCGAGGTGGGAATCGAACCGATATATTTCTCGACCAGCGGCTTCAACGTTTCCAGATCCACGTTGCCTACAAAGGTGAACGTAAAACTGTTCGCACCCGGGTAAAGCGTTTTGAAGGTTTTCGGCAGATTTTCGAACGAGATGCTTTCCAGTGCCTCGATCGTCAGCGGCTGCTGACGCGGATTGTCGCTGTAAAGCGTTTTGATCGTTTCTATCTGCATGATGTAGTCGGGATTCGAAGTCAGGTTCTGGACGTATGCCTTGTAGCTGTCCATCGTCGTGTTGAAATCCTCCTCTGAGAAGCGGGGACTCGTGAAGTTCAGGTAGAGCAGTTGGAGCATCGTTTCGATGTCTTTGGGCGAGCAGTAGCCGCTCATACCATTGCTGTAATTATTGACGACCAAATTGACTCCGGCTTTCTTGCCTGCGAGCTGCTTGTTCAGTTCGATGGCCGAGAATTTACCCACACCCGACTGGGCCGCGATGACCGGAAGGAATTCACCCTCCTTCACCTCAGTATCGGCAAGCTGCGACATCCCGCCGTCAGCCTGTACCTGCAGCAGGACTTCGTCCGCCTTGAGTTGGGTCGGTTTGACGATGATCTTCACACCGTTCTTGAGAATCCATTCGGTCGTTCCGAGATCCTCGTTGTATGCGGTCTTTTTCACGGGCGAGCCTTTCAGCTTGATATCTGCGGGGATCAGAGGCTCGCTGACGGTATTGTCCTGGTAAGCCTCGACGTCGGATGCCATGACCTCGCTGCGGATGGCCAGAAGTTCGGCTTCGGTCGGCTCGGTCAGTCCCTCTTTCTTCGGTACTTCGACGGTGATAACCTGGTTTTCAGGTGTCAGAAGTTGTTTTACCCAAGCATTCACATCGTCGAGGGTCAATGCTTCGAGGTATTGTTTGTCGAGGTTGTACTGCGTTTCGGCATCTGCCATAGCGGTATTTTTCTTGTAATTCGCCAGGTAGGTTTGAACATATTGTCCGTTCGTAAGGTCGTTCCGATTGGCATAGGTAGCCTCGGCCTGACGCAGGAATTCAGCTTTCGTACGATCGAATTCGCTCTGTGTAAAGCCGTAACGCTTCATCTTTTCCATCTCTTCGAGGATAGCTTTGTAACCGCAGAGCAACTCTCCGTCTCGAGTTTGTACGGCGACCATCGTGAGATCTTGGGTCGGATTCACTCCCAGTATGTTGCCTGAATCCATCCCGGCACTCAGGAACGGAGCATCGGGCTGCATGGCGATTTCATTCATGCGATCGTTCGCCATGGCACTTGTGTAGGAGTTGAGTACATCGTACATTTGGCTAATTATCAGGTTGTTGTATTGCTTGGGGAGAGCGGGTCGTTTGATGAAGAGCTGCATGACCGAAGCCGTCATTTCGGGATCGGAAAAGATGCTGACGATGGGTTCTTCGTTTTCAGGAACCAGGTAAGCCTCTTTCTGCGGGGCATCTGCAGGGGAAACCGGAATATCCGCCATCAGGGTTTTGATCTTGTTTTCGATCCGATCGACGTCGATATCGCCGACTATGACGATCGCCTGGTATTCCGGGCGATACCACGTTTTGTAGAAGTCGTACAAGGCTTTATGGTCGAAACTCTTCAGACCGTCCAGATAGCCGATTACGTTGCGGTGCTCGTATTTCGAGCCTCTGTTGACGGCGGCGTTGCGTCGTACCATGGCGCGCCATCCAGCTCCGTCGCGGGTGCGCAGCTCCTCCATGATTACGCCGCGTTCGTTGTTGATCTCCTGAGGCTCCAGACTGATGAACTGCGACCAGTCGTGCAGGATCAGCAGTGCGGTGTCGATCGTCGCAGGGTTTGCTGTGGGCACATTGTCCAGGTTGTAGCATGTTTCATCGTAAGAGGTGTAGGCATTCAGGTCCGCACCGAATTTGACGCCGTTACGCTCCAGATATTCTATCATCTTTTTGCCCGGCAGGTTCTTGGTGCCGTTGAAGGCCATGTGTTCGAGGAAGTGGGCGAGGCCCTGTTGGGAATCTTCCTCCTGGACAGCTCCTACGTGGTGGAAAATGTAGAAGGATGCCTGTCCCTTGGGTTTTTCGTTGTGACGGATGTAGTACGTCATGCCGTTTTCGAGTCGTCCGACGCGCACCTCCTTATCGGCGGGAATCGGCATGTCAGGCTGTAGTTGCGCCATGACATTCGTCATTGCGAACAGCGTGACAAGTAAAAGAATGAACCTTTTCATAAAATGATTGTTAATTGATTTTGGGTGAAATTATTTGTATTGCGTTGTCATTCGGTTGTTTCTTCCGGTCGGTATTCGATGATGTCGCCCGGCTGGCAGTTCAGTTCGCGGCAAATGGCTTCCAGCGTTGAAAAGCGGATCGCCTTGGCCTTGCCGTTCTTGAGAATGGAAAGGTTGGCCGGGGTGATATCGACCCGCTCGGCGAGCTCGCCGAGTGACATCTTTCGTTTCGCCATCATGACATCTATGTTGATGATTATCGCCATGTCTTGCGTCCCCCCCCCGTGTGTATATTGTATATCGACATTTATTTTTTCTTTAGATCGTGAGTTTTTGCTCTTCGCTCAACCGGGATCCGATCGAGAAGACCTCGGCCGAGAAGAGTACCAGAATCGCCATGACGATGTTCCAGTAGTTGAGCGGGAACGAGGCGGCGACTTGCAGGGGCGAATCTTCGAGAAACGTCCGGGTCGTACTCTGGTAAATATAAGAGCCGACTCCGGTGCAGACTTCGGCCAGAATCAGCAGGAACCCTACGGCACGCGTGTAGATGATGATACGCCCCGGCAGGGGTTGTTCGTCCCGTACCGATTTGCGCAGGATATTGATAATCAGCGCTACCAGGATCAGGATAGAGAGCTTGGCCAGCAGGGCCGGGATGGACAGCAGCAGTATGTAATTGATTCTGTTCAGTGTCCGGACTACTGTCGGGTCACTGTTTTCGTCCGTTTTGACGTAGATATTAACCCCCGTATATTCGGCTTCGGTGGAGATCGATGCGTGTCCGGTTTCTATCGGGAAAAGAGTTTCGTCGCTCTGGGCGTTTTGCAACCGGGCCGCCAAAAAGTAGGTGTGTTGCGCGATACCGTGTTTTTCCTGCATCCGAATGTCTTCGGACGCAGCCTGCCAACCTGTCGCCAGACTCGACGACACGTGGGGCACGAAGCTGTGGATGAATCCTGCGGCCAGAGCCAGGAAATAAAAGATGTAAATGACCAGCAGATGGCGCCGCAGAGATTTTTTCTGTTTTTTGTCCATTTTCGGTTTGCTGAATACGTAATGGAGGTGTTCGACCTGTTTTTAACCTCCGGTGAGGCAAAGATAGTAAAGAACTTCTGCAAAACAAATAATTTTTATCGTTTTTCGATAAAAACGCAATAAAATATAACGAATGATGTTTCTCGTCTGAATACGGAGCGGAATTTTCCGGACTTTTCCCGAACCGGAGATCGGACGGGCAACCCGGCTGAAACCTACCGAAGGTCGGACCGGCAGGGATCATCCCCGTCTTGGAGGCGAGGCCCCTGCAAGTACGGACGATCGAAACGAGAAAGCCCCTCTACGAGCTTCGTTACGCGGGGGAGCCGAAAACAAAAGTTGAGTTTGGTTCTCCGCTCTTCTTGTTATTATCTTTGACTTCTTCTTAGACACTCCATGCCGGCAAAACGCAAATAAAATTTGCTTTTGCACCCGGCTTATTCGTATCTTTGCACGAAATGCAGTCGGCGCGGCCGGAAGGCTTCGCTCTGTTTCCGGCATACGCCGCTACTGTCCGCAGGAAGCCGGGCCGGGGCGTTTTTGTAGGAATGAAACCATTCGGTATCTACGGCTTTCTCCCGGCCCGGCGGATAACCGGCGGATTGTCGTTTCGTTGCATTTGAAATTGAAAAACGCACTGAAATATGGCAGAGAAAACAGGTTACACTTATTATGCAGACCCTCAGCAGGTCGATTTCACACTTCGGATGACCGTTCCGGCTTTGGCGAACGAGGTCCTCAATACGGCGGGTGTCGATGCCCAGCGCAAAGGGTTCGGGATCGATAAGTTGAATAAGGAAAACCGCTCGTGGGTGCTTTCACGCATGGCGATCGAGATCGACGACCGCCCCGAACAATACAGCTCTTATGAAATCGTGACGTGGGTGAACGAGTACAACCGGATGCTCTCGACCCGTAATTTCACGCTGCACGATGCCGCCGGCCGGGAGTTCGGGCGGGCCGTGACGCAGTGGTGCATCATCGACTTGGGTGCCCGCAAGGCGATCGATCTCAATACGGTCATCGGCACCTGCGCCGATTCGATTGTGGATGCTCCGTCGCCGACCGAAAAGCCGCGCAAAGTGACGGGGATCGTTCCGCAGCATATTGCCGAACACCGGGTGGTTTACAGCGACATCGACTTCAACCGTCACGTCAATACGATGCGCTATATCAACATGATGTTCGATATGCTGCCCATCGAGCAGCTGACCGCGATCCGCCCGGTGCGTCTTGACATTCATTTCATGCACGAATGCCGTTACGGGCAAACCCTTACGGTCGGGTACGAACAACGGGACGGCTTGTCGCTGTTTGAGGTTTCGAACGGAGAGGAAGCCGCTGTCCGGGCGGCGCTCGAGTGGCGTTGATGTGTCGTATTTCGTGGTGGCGGGCGAGGCAGGGAGCCGAACCGAATCGACTTCGTTTCGGTCCGTTTTTACGATCGGCTTTGTTCCTTTCTGGAACGGGTTTTGCCGATATAGAGACAAAACCTTTATTATTATGGAAAAGATCAAAGTTGCGAACAAGTACCAGAAAAGTATCGATCTATTGAACGATGCTTTGGGAAAAGAGATTGCCACCTCGCTCCAGTACATGTATTTCCATGTCCATTTCGAAGATGCCGGTTACGAGTATCTTTCCAAAAAGATGCGGATGATTTCCATCGCCGAAATGCGTCACAGCGAGGAGTTGTCCGACCGTATCCTCTTCTTGCAGGGGGACGTGAATATGAACCCGTCGTTTACGACGCGCCAGATCTCCGATCCCAAGGAGATGTTCCGTTTCGCTATACAGCTGGAACAGAGTACGATCGACAGCTATAACGATGCCGCTCGCATTGCGGCCGAAGCCGACGATTCGGTAACGCACAAGATGTTCCAGGATCTGGCCGTCGAAGAGGAGGAGCACTTGGACTATTTCCGCAACGAGTTGCAGAACCTGCTCGATTACGGCGACAAGGAGTACCTCGCCTTGCAATCTTTTGCACGCAGCAAGGCCGAAGCCGAAGGGAAGGTTTCCGAGTAGTTTTTCCTCGCGGACGCGAGATAATGCGTCCCATACGTGGTTTTTGAATAAAATTTCATATCTTTACACGCGAAAAAAACTATTAACTTATTAAAATAATAGAGATATGAAATTTTATATCCGTATCGTGCTGCTGGCGGCTTTCCTGACGAGTTTGTTGTCGGCTCACGCGCAGTCCCCGACCATTACCTGGGACAGCACTGTGAAGAACCTCGGCGATTCGAATTACGAAGTCGTATTTACGGGTAAGATCCTGCCGGGATGGCATACGTACGACCTGCATTCGGACGTTTCTTCGACCCTGGTGGAGTTCGAGCCTGCAACGGGCCTGACGCTCGACGGCGATCCTTATGAGATCAACGCTTCCAAACGCGAATACGACGATATTTTCGAGGTCGAAATGGGTACTTATTTCGATGAAATCATCCTCGGTCAGAAAGTCACCCTGACGGGTGAGGGCGCCGTATTGAAAGGCAATATCAACTGGCGTTCCTGCGAGGAGGAAAATTGCAATTCGCCCGAGGATTGGGGATTCGAGATCACGATCGGCGATCCCGAGGCGGCCCGGGCATCCGTTGCGGCCGGGGATGCTGCGGATCAACCTGTTTCCGGCGACGGAGCCGGAGAGTCCAAAACCCTGTGGGGTCTGATTATCGAAGCGGTTCTTTGGGGCTTCGCGGCGCTGCTCACTCCTTGTGTATTCCCGATGGTCCCGATGACCGTATCGTTCTTTATGAAAGGCAGCGGATCGCCTGCTGCGGGACGTTTCAAGGCTTCGATGTACGGTTTCTTCATCGTAGCGCTCTATACGCTTCCCATTGCGGCGATCATTCTGATTACGCGTCTGGTGGGCGGCGATGCCGTGACGGCCGACATCTTCAACTGGCTGGCTACGCACTGGCTTCCCAACCTGATCTTCTTCATCGTGTTCATGATTTTCGCCGCATCGTTCTTCGGGGCCTTCGAGATCACGCTTCCGAGCTGGATGGTCAATAAGAGCGACCGGCACGCGGACAAAGGCGGTTTGATCGGTATCTTCTTCATGGCTCTGACGCTGGTGTTGGTGTCGTTCTCCTGCACCGGGCCGATCGTCGGCAACGTCCTGATTCGTTCGACTGCCGGCGAATTCTGGGTGCCCATCGTGACGATGTTCGCTTTCTCGCTGGCTTTTGCTCTGCCTTTTACGATTTTCGCTTTCTTCCCCTCCTTGCTGAAAGACCTGCCCAAGAGCGGCGGTTGGCTCGGTTCCGTGAAGGTCGTTCTCGGTTTTATCGAGGTCGCCCTCGGTTTCAAGTTCCTGAGTATGGCCGACCAGACCTACCACTGGGGGTTGCTCGACCGTGAGGTCTATTTGGCGATCTGGATCGTCGTGTTCACATTGCTGGGTTTCTATTTGCTGGGTAAGATCCGCTTCGCTCACGACGACGAACTCAAGCACGTTTCGGTGACGCGGCTGACGCTGGCCATCGCTTCGCTTTCGTTCGCGGTCTATATGTTCCCGGGTATGTTCGGTGCGCCGCTGAAAGCTCTTTCGGGCTATTTGCCCCCGATGCATACGCAGGACTTCGTAATCAATACGCAGGGCGTCGTTGCCGCACCGTCAGCAACGGCACAGACGACTGAAAAGATCAAATATGCGGATATCCTGCACTGGCCTTACGATCTGCCGGGGTATTTCGATCTGGCCCAGGCCGAAGCCGCTGCCAGGGAGGCTGATAAACCTTTGTTCGTGGACATTACGGGAATCAGTTGTGTGAATTGCCGCGAAATGGAGGCCCGCGTCTGGAGCGATCCGCGCGTGCAGCAGATCCTGCGCGACGATTACGTGCTGGTTGCCCTCTATACCGACGACAAGACCAAAGTACCCGAGAACGAATGGGTGACCACTGCGGGAGGCAAGGTCCTTAAGGACATCGGTCGCATCAACTCCTACATCGCCCAGACCCGTTTCGGGGTGAACGGACAGCCCAACTACTTGATTCTCGGCCGTGATGGGCAGGAATTGGTTCCCAAGCGGGCTTATAACCTCGACGTGGAGGCATACATCGACTTCCTGAAGAGCGGTGTGGAGGCGTATAATAAAACGAAATAGGATGGATAGCGAAACCGGTTCGGGCAGTTTCTGCCGAACCGGTTATCGTTATCTCCTTGTTGCAGGATTCGGTAGGGTATTTGTATTTTTACTAAAACTGCCGTACGTCGTTTTTCGAAAACAGAAGGGCCATACCGAAGGTTTGAATCCGTTCGGGGATTCGATTTAATTTTCAAAATAAAGTTCGGGATATGAAAATTTCGATCGTGGGGCCCGCCCATCCGTATCGAGGGGGCTTGTCCGTAATTATGCAGAGCATGGCCCGGGTTTTCCAACGCCGGGGCGACGAGGTGAAGATCAAGACTTTCACGCTCCAGTATCCCCGTATTTTCTTTCCCGGAAGGAATCAGACGGTGCAGACACCGCCGCCGCCCGATCTGTACATCGTGCGGTGCGTGAATACGATGAATCCGTTCAACTGGATCGCCGTGGGGCGGTGGATCGCCCGCGAGAAGCCGGATTTCGTGCTGATGAAATACTGGACGCCGTTCATGGCGCCTTGTTTCGGTACGATCGCCCGTTTTGCCAAAAAGAACGGTACGACGCGTATCCTTTGTCAGATCGACAACGTCGAACCGCATGAACGCCATATGACCGACAAGCCGTTCAACCGCTATTTCCTGAGGGCGGTGGACGGCTTTATCTATATGTCCGAGCAGGTGCACCGCGAATTGCGCCGATATACGCAGGTTCCGGCGCTCTTCTCTCCGCATCCGCTTTTCGAAAATTTCGGTATCGTCATCGATCGTACGGAGGCCTGCATCCGCCTCGAACTGGATCCTTCGAAACGCTATGCGCTCTTTTTCGGTTTGATTCGGGACTACAAGGGATTGGACCTGTTGCTCGATGCCTGGAAGATCTACAAGCGGGAGCATCCTGCCGAAGACCGGCGCCTGATCGTGGCCGGTGAGTTCTATGCTCCGAAAGAGAAGTATTTGAAGCAAATCGCCGACAACGGACTGGAGGACGATGTGATTCTGCACGACTATTTTATTCCGGACGAATTGGTGCGTTACTATTTTTCCGTCGCAGATTTTTTGGTGCAGCCGTATCGTTCGGCCACGCAGAGCGGCGTGACCCAGATCGCTTATCAATTCGACCTGCCGATGGTGGTGACCGACGTGGGCGGTCTTCCGGAGATCGTGCCGGACGGTCGTGTCGGTTTCGTCTGCCGTCCCGATGCCGCAGAAGTCGCCCGGGCCATCGACCGTATCTGGCGGGACGATGTGCTCGCGGGATTCCGTGCGAACATGGAAGAGGAGAAGAAGCGCTTTTCGTGGGATGCGATGTGCGATCGCATTACGGAGCTTTACCGATTGGTTAAATAGGAAGCGTAGAGGGGCGATCCGATTAAATAGGAACTCTTGTATCTCGAAAGCGGAATCTCGTACGATCCTCGTCGCTTTAGCCGATAGATTCTTTGTTACAAAACCCCCGCTGCAAATTGCAGCGGGGGTTTACTCATCATTTTTCCGGTAGACCGGGGATACGGATTATCGTTATTTCTTGATGTTGGGAAGCTCCAGGCCGTAGTGCTTTTTACGATCTTCGAGCTTGAGCCAGAAAGCCAGCAGGAAAGCCAATACGCCGAGGCTGGCGAAAATCAGCATCGGAACCGTGTAGTTGTAGCTTACGTGTTCACCGGCTTTGATCGCTTCTCCCACGCCGGGATTGACCTTGTTGAGAACCCAGCCGATGATCATCGGGAAGGCCATCAGTCCGAGGTTCTGGATCCAGAAAATCGTTGCATAGGCAGAACCCATATAGCGGTTATCGACCAACTTGGGTACCGAAGGCCACAGGGCGGCGGGAACCAGCGAGAAAGAGAGGCCGAGCAGGATGATCGCCGAGAACGCGATAGCGGGGGTGAGGGGAACCAGTGCGAAAGTCATGTGGCAGATGAACATCAGGATCGCACCGATCATCAGCATCGTCGCGCCTTTGCCCTTGTGGTCGAGGAACCAGCCGAGCAGCGGAGTCAGGATCATGGCCCCCATCGGGAACCAGCGGAAGATGTCCGAAGCCTGCTGGTTGGTGATGCCCAGATTACTTTCGAGCATACCCGTTGCGAAACGCTGGAACGGGAAAATCGCCGAATAGTAGAGCACGCAGAGTGCCGAAACGATCAGGAAGGTTTTGCTGCTGAAAAGGTTCTTCAGATCGGCGACCTTGAAGGGCTCTTCGGTTTCTCCTATCGGGGTGTCTGCCTCGGTTTGTCTGTCGAGTTTGAAGTCCATGACCGAGAATGCGATGTAGGTCAGCAGGCCGATGCAGAGCAACAGGCCGACAACGGCTACCGGACGTGCTACGCTCGGATCGCCGCCCCAGTTAGCCACCCAGGGCGACAGGCTGAATACGGCGAATACGCCCAGTCGGGCAATAGCCATTTCCAGGCCCATCGCCAGAGCCAGTTCTTTCCCCGTGAACCACTTGACGATTGCGCGGGATACCGTCACACCGGCCATCTCCGTACCGCAGCCGAAGACCATGAAACCCAGGCAGGCGAGCTTCGCGCTGGCCGGGATGTCCGTGAGGAACGAACTGAGGAACTCGTAACCGAATCCGCCTTCATAGAAGTAGTTGCTCAGTCCGTAGAATTTGATACCGGCACCGAGTACCATCAGCGAGGCCGAAAGAATACCCGTAAACCGTACGCCCATCTTGTCGAGGATGATACCTGCGACGAGCAGGAAACCGCAGACGTTCAGAATGAATTCCGAACCGCCGTACAGTCCGAAAATCGTGGGGCTCCAGCCTCGGGTGCTTTCGAGCATGTTCTGCAACGGCGAGAGGACATCGACGAACATGTAGCCGAAGAACATGGTGAGCGCCACCAGAATCAGTGCGGTCCATCGGGCGAACGCCGAGTCGTTCAGTTTCTTTTGAATAGCTTGTGTCATAGTTTATTGAATTGGTTATTGTTAGTTAAAAAGCTTCTGTATGCTCCCCCGTGTAACGTTTGAGGATTTCGTAGGCCGAGGTAATGCCCAGCTCTCCGGCTTTCGAGAGGTCGAGGCAGCCCTTGCGCGTGTCTTTCATATAGATTTGGGTCATGCCCCGGTTGTAGAACGCTTCGGCGAAGAGGGGATTCAGTTCGATGGCTCTCGAGAAATCTTCGAAGGCCTCGGGCAGTTTGCCTGAAAGAGCCAGCAGCGTTCCCCGGTTGTAGTAGGCTTCGGCGAAGTTCGGGAAGAGGCGGAGCGTCTTGTCCAGATCGGCGATGGCTTCGTCGTAATTGTAGGTGCGTGTATGGGTGTTGGTGAGTTTGTTCGCCGGGTCGGAGTCGATCGAAATTCGCTGATAGGGATTGTCCAGGCCCGAAATGAAGTCGATCATTTCGGCCCGTGTCACGGCCCGGTTGAAGTAGAGGAATGGATTGGCGGCATTGTCTGCGATAGCCGACGAATAGGCGCCGACCGAATTGGTGAATTGTCGGATCAGCGATTGCGAAATGGCATATTGTACTTGCAGGAGCCAGTCGCGCGGATTCTGGCGCAGGATTTTGGCATAGCGGCTGTCGAGCATCGCCAAAGAGTCCGCACCGATGTTCGTGGGCCGGTTGGAGAGGACGAGGTAGGGATTGTCCAGTTTTTTCTCG
>UMGZ01039400.1_pt1 | contig 25911 bp, 22 predicted proteins | sample 1965421 | NCBI WGS metagenome assembly UMGZ01 (sample SAMEA4836087, study PRJEB28245) | human gut metagenome | biome: gut microbiome; material: fecal sample | place: Denmark | collected 2008
ATTCCATAGAGACGCGTTCAGGCTGCATCCTCCTCGCGCAGAAGCGCGAGAAGCCGCTCGGCCGCGGGCGTCATCACGTGATCCTTCACCCAGGCGACGGAAACGCCCGCGGAGAGTTCCGGCTCAAGCGGGAGCCACACGAGGTTGGACTTCGGTTCCGGGTTGATGATCCCTTCGAGCGCAAGGACGTTCCCGACGCCCGCTTCGGCCAAGAGATAGGCGTTGTAGAGGAGGTTGAAGTGCGCGGCGACGCGGATCTCCTGAGCATGCTTTCCCAGCCACGAGAGGAGTTCGTTATTCTGCGACGCCTGAAGCGACGCGACGAGCGGCCCCCGGAGCAGATCCTCGGGGTGAACCGACGTCTTCCCCGCCAGTTCGCCGTCACGGCGGGTGAGAAGCCCCCAGCGGTTGCGTTCCTTGAGCGAAATTCGGCCGTATTGAGAGAGATCCACGTCGCCGATAAAGACGCCGAAATCCGTTACGCCCGAATGGAGTTCCGAACGTACGATCTCTTCGTGACCGCTCACGATGACCACCGAAACGAGGGGCGCCTCCTCACGAAGCCGTGCGATGGCTCTCGCAAGGGGCCTCAGGCAGGGCGTCTCGCCCGCCGCAATCCGGATTTCGCCCGCAAGCTCCTCCTTGGCCTTCATTTCGGCCTTCGTGCGGTCAAAGAGCGCCGTAATGAGGAGTGCTCTCTCATAAAAGAGCTTTCCCTTCGGGGTGAGGAGAAGCCGCCGGTTGCTTCTTTCGAAGAGCTTGTGGCCGAGCTCCTCCTCAAGATCCATGAATTGCCTTGAGAGCGTGGGCTGCGTGACGTGCACGCGCGAGCAGGCCCCCGAAATGCTCCCGGCTTCCACGGCAGCGATGAAGTAGCGAAGTACCCGGATATCCATAGCGTCAGCCTTCCAGCGTTCAATCATGCTTAAAAAGCATGAAAGAGAATAAAAATAAGGTATTTGACATAGTATTCTACGCCAAATATAGTTTTCATCAACAAATCAACAGAACGAATGCTTTTTAAGCATTCGTTCTCAAAATTGATGGAGACAAAAATGAAAGCGAAACTCACCGCTGCGGCTCTTTCCGTTCTGATGGCTTCTGCGGCCTCTTTGGCCGCCACGAGCGCCTTCGCCGCCGATGCTGCGGGCGGACCGGACAACTTCTATAAGAGCGACCGCGTGACGATGGAAAAGGTCACCTTCCACAACCTCTACCAGATGAATGTTGTCGGGAACCTCTTTCTCCCCAAGAATGCCGACCCGGCCAAAGCGCTTCCTGCGGTGGTCGTCGGCCACCCGATGGGCGCCGTGAAGGAGCAGAGCTCGAACCTCTATGCGCAGAAGCTTGCTGAAGCGGGCTTTGCCGCCCTCGCGATCGACCTCTCCTTCTGGGGCGAAAGCGCGGGCGAACCCCGCCAGGCGGTGCTTCCCGACGTTTATTCGGACGACTTCAGCGCGGCAGTCGACTATCTCGGCACGAAGAAGGGCATTGACCGCACGAAGATCGGCGGCCTCGGCATCTGCGGAAGCGGGAGCTTCCTCATCAGCGCCGCGAAGATCGACCCGCGCATCAAGGCAGTGGCAACCGTTTCCATGTACGACATGGGCGCTGCGAACAGGAACGGCCTGCGCCATGGGACGACTCTGGAACAGAGAAAGGCCGTGATTGCAGCCGCAGCCGAAGAGCGCTGGAAGGAATACGAGACGGGGAAGATCACGCAGTACACGAGCGGCACCGTCCATGAACTGACGCCCGAATCGACCGCGATCGAGCGCGAGTTCTACGACTTCTACCGCACGCCGCGCGGAGAGTTCACGCCGGCCTCTTCTTCGAAAGATCTCACAACCCATCCGACCTTCACGAGCAACGTGAAATTCATGAATTTCTACCCCTTCAACGACATCGAAACGATTTCCCCGCGTCCGATGCTCTTTGTAGCGGGTGAAAACGCCCACTCGATCGAATTCTCCGAAGACGCCTACCGGCTCGCGGCGGAGCCGAAGGAGCTCGTGATCATTCCGGGCGCGGGCCACGTGGATCTTTACGACCGCACGGATCTCATCCCGTTCGAGAAAATCACGGGCTTCTTCAAAAAGAGCCTTGAGGTGAAGTAACCGCGCTTCCTGAGCGATTTCCTCACTCTTCACACGATTCACGGCCGCCTTCACCCCGAAAGGCGGCCGTTTGATTACTCCTCCGAAGCATTCCCATCATGCCAGTCATTCAGCGTTCGCCGGACAAAGCCTTTACGCCCGTCATCCTCGGGCTCTTCACCGGGGTCACCGCACTCACTGCGTCGGAATTCATTCCTGTGAGTCTCCTCACGCCCATATCGGAGGGCCTCGGCATTACGCCGGGAACCGCCGGCCAAACCGTTACCGCCGTCGGGGCTGCAGCCTTCATTACGAGCCTTCTGATCGCCCCGCTTCTTCCCAAAACAGACAGGGGGCGGCTCCTCCTTCTCTTCACCTTCCTCACCGCGCTCTCGAACGCCCTCATTGCGTGGACGGACTCGGTCGCGGTGCACTTTCTCGCCCGCGCGCTCCTCGGCTTCTGCGTGGGCGGCTTCTGGTCGCTCTCCGTCTCGGTCGTGCAACGCCTCGTTCACCTGAAGGCGCTCCCCAAGGCGTTCTCCATCGTCTATTCAGGCGTTTCAGTCGCAACTCTTGTGGCGCTCCCCGGGGCGTCGGCCATGAGCGAAGCCTTCGGCTGGCGCTCGGTCTTCTGGGCAGCGGCCCTCCTCTCCGCGCTCACATTCGTCTGGCAGCTCCTCACGATGCCGGCGGTGAAGCCCAATCAGCCGGCGGGCTTTTCCGCCATGAAGGCGCCTCTGCGGGACCGGCGCGTGGTCTTCGGGCTCTTCGCCACCTTCGCCTCCTACGCGGGCTACCACACGGTCTTCACGTACGTGAGGCCCGTGCTTGAAGAGAGCGCCGGGCTCTCGCCCGCAGGCGTCTCAATTGCGCTCCTCGTCTACGCACTCGTCAACGTCGCGGGGACGCTCATTGCCGGGAAGCTCTTTGAACGTAACTTCGCGCCCGCCTTCATCGGAACGACCGTGCTCGCGCTTGCCGCCCCCATCCTCATGTGGGCGCTCTCGGGCCACGCCGCCGTCATCGGCGCCCTCATTCTCTCCGCGCTCGTCTTCGGCTTCATCCCGGTGGGGTGGTCCGTCTGGATGGTGCGCACCGTCCCCGGTCACACGGAAGTCGTCGGCGGCCTTTATGTCGCCGTCGTGCAGGGATCCGTGGGTCTCGCCGCCAATGCGGGCGGCGTGCTCTACGACGCCTCGGGCGTGGAGCCGCTCTTTCTCATGTCGGCGGCGATCGCGCTTTTCGGTCTCATTCTGGTTCCCGGCGCGCTCTTCGGGAGGTTCGGGTGCTTTTCAGCCGCCCGTGCGGCTTCCCATTCTGTTGAAGGCGCGCGCTGAAAAAGGCCTTTGAAGCTTCTCCGCCCGGTCATCAGGATTGGGCAGAGAAGCGCATTGATGAAAAGCCTCAAAAACCTCAGCAGGCCTCAGAATCCCTTAGAAGCCTTCTCCGAAGGCTTCCCGCCAGGCGTAGTGAAAGAGCTCCGGCCCTTGTTCGCGAATGGCCTTCGGGTCGGCGAGCGTGCGGCGCCAGGCCCGCGCGCCGGGAAGCCCCTGGCAGAGGCCGTTCAGGTGCCTTGAGAAGGCGCGAAGCGCATGCTCGTCGTCCTTCCAGTTTGTCTTCACTTCTTCCGTGACGGCTTCAATGACGGCGAGCCGCGTCGTCTCAAAATCGTCCCCGAAGAGCGCGCTGTCGACCCCCGCGAGCACCCAGGGATTCTGGTAGGCCGCGCGCCCCATCATCACGCCGTCGATGCCGCGGTCAAGGAGTTCGCGCGCGGTTGCGAGGTCCGCAATCTGGCCGTTCAGAACAAAGGCGGAATCCGGGAACTCGCGCTTCAAATCAAAGGCGACCTCGCGGTTCAGGGGCGGCACCTCGCGGTTTTCCTTGGGCGAGAGGCCCTTAAGCCACGCGGCGCGCGCATGCACGATGAAGACGCGGCAGCCGGCCTCGTGCACTTCGCCCACGAAGTCCCTCACGAACCCGTAGTCGTCCCGGTCGTCGACGCCGATCCGGTGCTTCACCGTCACGGGCTTGTCTGTAACTTCCTGCATGGCCCGCACGCAGTCAGCAACGAGCTTCGCGTCGAGCATGAGGCAGGCGCCGAAGCTTCCCTTCTGAACGCGCGGCGACGGGCACCCGCAGTTGAGGTTGTATTCGTCGTAGACGTACCCTTCAGCCTCGGCCGTGCGGATCGCGAAGGCGAGCTCCTCCGGGTCGGAGCCCCCGAGCTGGAGCGCAACCGGATGTTCCGAGGGCGAGAAGCCCAAAAGCATTTCGCGGTTCCCGAAGCGGATCGCTCCCGTCGTCACCATCTCGGTATAAAGCCGCGCGCGGCGCGTGAGGAGCCGGTCGAAAAAACGGCAGTGACGGTCCGTCCAGTCGAGCATGGGCGCAACCGTGAAGCGCCAGGGGGAGTATCGGGACTCTTGAGAGGAAGTCATCAGGAAGATTTTTCTGTCAGTACGTAAGGAAAGCGCCCGGGCCGAGTAAGTCGGTTCGGGCGCTTCTCCTGCGGAAAAAGGAAATGTGCGGCGTCAATGCGCATTCCCCATGCGCCTCAGGGATCGAGCTGATCGCCATCCACGTAGACCCAGCGGCCGTCGGGTTCGCGGCGAAAGCGCGAGCGCTCCCGCATGCGGAGGGCGCCCTGCGGGGTGCGGGCAATTGCGAGGAACTCCACTTCTCCCGTCCGGCCGTCAGGCGCAGTGCCTGACTCAAGGATTTTGAGCGACATCCACTTCGGCCGCGGTTCGCCGGGGGCGAAGAGATCGCGAGGCCTTGTTTCCGGCGCCCAGGTGGCGAGCACGTAGGCGTCGTCGCCGAGCACGTAGGCCGCATAGCGACTTCGCATCAGGGAGAGGGGATCGGGGGCGCCGAGCGGGGAAGTCCCGCCCGAAAGCCACCTGCCGCAGCAGGCGGAAAGCGCGAGGCCGCTCCCGCAGGGGCAGAGAGAAGCGTCAGCCGCTTCCCTCCTTCCCTTCTTTTTCCTCGGGTTATTCACCGAATTCCTTCGAGTCGGCGCGGGCAGCGCGCTTGCGCTCGAAGTCCTTGAGGAACCGCTTTCTCAGGCGAATGCTCAACGGCGTGATTTCCACGAGTTCGTCGTCGTTGATGAATTCAACGGCCGACTCCAGCGTGAGCTTCACGGGCGGCACGAGGCGAATCGCTTCGTCGGTGCCCGAGGCGCGGATGTTGGTGAGCTGCTTGCCGCGGATCGGATTCACGACGATGTCGTTTTCGCGCGAGTGCTCGCCGATGACCATGCCTTCGTAGAGCTTGTCGCCCGGGGAAACGAAGAGGCGGCCGCGTTCCTGGATCTTCCAGAGCGCATAGGCCACGGCTTCGCCGTCGTCCTGCGAGATGATGACGCCCGAACGGCGTTCGCCCACATCGCCCGTCTTGATGGGACCATAGTCGTCAAAGACGTGGCTCATGATGCCCGTGCCGCGGCACATCGTCATGAACATGCTCTGGAAGCCGATCAGGCCGCGGGCCGGGATGCGGTATTCGAGACGCACGCGGCCCTTTCCGTCGGGAGCCATGTCCTGGAGGTCGCCGCGGCGGCGGCCGAGCTCTTCCATGACGGCGCCCTGGTGCTCTTCCTCAACGTCGACCGTGAGGAGTTCGTACGGCTCCATCTTGACGCCGTCGATTTCCTTCAGCACGACGCGCGGACGGGAGACGGCGAGTTCATAGCCCTCGCGGCGCATGTTTTCAAGAAGAATCGTGAGGTGGAGTTCGCCGCGGCCGGCGATTTCCCAGACCGTTTCGTCCTTGGTCGGACGCATGCGCATGGCGACGTTCGACTTGAGTTCCCTCTCAAGACGCTCGCGGATCTGGCGCGAGGTGACGAACTTGCCTTCGCGGCCGGCGAGCGGCGACGTGTTCACCTGGAAGTTCATCGTGAGGGTGGGTTCGTCCACCTTCAGCATCGGAAGCGCCTCGGGCTGATCCTTGTCGGTGATGGTCGTGCCGATGTTGAGTTCCTCAATGCCGGTGACGAGGATGATGTCGCCCGCCTGGGCTTCATTCACTTCCTTGCGCTGCAGGCCCTCGAACTCAAGAATCGAATTGATCTTGGCGCGGCGCGGCGTATCGTCGGGACCATTCATGATCGCGACTTCGGAATTCGGGTAGATGCGGCCGCGGTGGACGCGGCCCACGCCGATCTTGCCCACGTAGCTCGAATAGTCGAGCGAGCAGATCTGGAGCATGAGGGGACCGTCGGGATTGTCGTCGCGGACCGGGACGTACTTGATGACGGTGTCGAAGACGGCGCGCATGTTGCCGATCTTCTTCAGTTCCTCAACGTCGTCGGTGTAGCCCGCAAAGCCGTTGAGCGCCGAGGCGTAGATGACGGGGAAGTCAAGCTGATCCTCGGTGGCGCCGAGCTTGTCGAAAAGGTCGAAGGTCTGGTTGAGCACCCAGTCCGGACGAGCGCCCGGGCGGTCGATCTTGTTGATGACGACGATGGGCTTCAGCCCCTGGGCGAGGGCCTTGCGGGTCACGAAGCGCGTCTGCGGCATCGGGCCCTCGACCGCGTCGACGAGCAGCAGCACGCCGTCGACCATCGAGAGCACGCGCTCGACTTCGCCGCCGAAGTCGGCATGCCCCGGGGTGTCGATGATGTTGATGTGCACGCCTTCGTATTCAACGGCGCAGTTCTTGGCAAGAATCGTAATGCCGCGTTCGCGTTCGATGGCGTTGGAGTCCATCACGCGCTCTTCAACCTGCTGGTTGGCACGGAAGGTGCCCGCGCACTGCAGAAGACGGTCAACCATCGTTGTCTTGCCGTGGTCGACGTGCGCGATGATCGCAATGTTGCGAATAGCTCGAGTCATGGGAGTCTCAGTGTTTTGAAGGAAATTTTGGATCAATGTGCAATAAGTCGTTCGGGCTCGAGCACGCCGCGGTCTGAAACCGCAGCCGTCCCGAGAAGTCCCGTACGGGGGCCGTAGACGCGAACACGCGCAAGGGCCCCGAGGCCGAGCGCAAGGCGCTGGCCGAGCAGGAAGCGGGCTTCATCCTCAGCCGAAAGATCGACACGGGGAAGCTTGGTAATCAAAGTGTCTGCGGGCGAGAGTTTAGCGCGCACCGCCTCCGGCGTCGCGAGCGCCCGCAGATTTTCAAGCGTGAGGGCGTCTTCGAGCGTGAGATGACCCACGCGCGTGCGCCTCAGGGCCGTGAGGTGCGCCCCGCACCCGAGCTTTCTGCCGATGTCCTCGGCGAGAACCCGGATGTAGGTGCCCTTCGAAACGAGGGTCTTCATCGTGAAGGAGGCGCCGTCGAAGTCCGAGACCTCGATCTCGAGAATCCTCACGCGCCGGGGCTCGCGCTCGACCGTACCGCCCTTGCGCGCGATGTGGTAGAGGCAGACGCCGTCCTTCTTCAGGGCCGAATACATGGGCGGAATCTGCTCGATCTCGCCGAGAAACGAAAGTGCCGCCTCACGGATCATGTCGAGCGTGATGCCCTCCGTCGGAGCGGTTCCCGTCACCTCGCCGTCGGCGTCCCCTGTATTCGTCGTGACGCCGAGCTTCACGCGCGCTTCGTAGCCCTTCTCGGCATTGAGAAGGTCGGCGGAAAACTTCGTCGCGTTGCCGAAGCAGACGGGGAGAAGCCCCGTCGCCATCGGATCGAGCGTGCCGGTGTGGCCCGCCTTCTGCGCGTTCGCGAGGCGCCTTGCAATCTGCACGGCGGCGTTCGAGGAGAGCCCCCCGTCCTTGTCGAGGAGGAGCACTGCGCTGATCGGATCGCCCTTTTTCGCCATTCTGAAATCACTCGTCTAATTGGAAAGGAGGCCGCCCGCAAATCAGTTTTCGTCGCCCGAACCGGTCTTTTCGGTCTGGGCAATGGCGCGCTTGATGAGCGCATCCATCTGGAAGCCCCGGACGGTGCTCGTGTCGAGCTCGAAGTGAAGCGTCGGCACCGTATGGATGCGGAGCTGCTTGAAGAGGTGCGTGCGCAGCATCCCTGCGGCGGCGTTGAGGCCTTCCGCCGTTTCCGCCGGGTCGGAGCCGAGCACGGTGAAGTAGACGGTCGCGTGCGCGTAGTCGGGCGTCACCTCGCAGCCCGTGAGCGTAACGAGGCCCACGCGCGGGTCGCGCACTTCCTGGGGAATGAGCTGCGCGAGATCACGGGTGATCTGGTCGCCGATGCGCTGCGCGCGGCCGGGTTTGGCGTTCTTCATAAGAAATTCTTTCAGTACTTGAAAATCAGAGGCGCCCGGATCCGCTTTTCCCTGTGAGTTGAGAGAAAAGCGCTTCCGGGCGTCAATGTCGGGCTCGCCTTCATCGGGATTCCCCCGAGGGGGCTTCTTAAGCCCCCGGCGGAGGAATCTGGAGGAAGGTCGCCTTTAGAGCGTGCGGGCGACTTCGGTCACCTCGAAGACTTCAAGCTGGTCGCCCGTCTTGATGTCTTCATAGCCCTTGAGCGAGAGGCCGCATTCATTGCCGGCCTTCACTTCGCGGACGTCGTCCTTGAAGTGCTTCAGGCTCGCGAGCTCGCCCGTCCAGACGACGACGTTGTCGCGCAGGAGGCGGACCTGCGCCGTGCGGCGCACGAGGCCTTCGAGCACGCGGCAGCCGGCGATGTTGCCCACCTTCGGCACGCGGATGATCTGACGGATCTCGACCAAGCCCAGCGGCGTCTCGCGGCGTTCGGGCGAGAGCATGCCCGAAAGCGCGGCCTTCACATCGTCCACGGCGTCGTAGATGATGTTGTAGTAGCGGATGTCGACGCCTTCGGTTTCGGCGAGCTTTCTCGCCTGAGCGTCGGCGCGCACGTTGAAGCCGATGATCACGGCCTTCGACGCAGCGGCGAGGTTGACGTCGGATTCCGAGATGCCGCCCACGGCAGCATGCACGACGCTCACGCGAACCTCGTTGTTCGAGAGCTGGGTGAGCGCATGGATGAGCGCTTCCTGCGAGCCCTGAACGTCCGCCTTGATGATGAGGGGAAGCGTCTTCACTTCGCCCTCGCCCACATCGGCGAAGAGGTTGGCGAGGTTCGTGGCGTGCGCCTTGGCGAGCTTCACGTCGCGGTACTTGCCCTGGCGGAAGAGCGCGATTTCGCGAGCCTTTCTTTCGTCGGCGAGCGAAATCACCTCGTCGCCCGCCTGCGGGACGCCCGAGAGACCCTGAATCTCAACCGGGATCGAGGGGCCGGCGGTGTTCTGCGACTTGCCGAGCTCGTTGATCATCGCGCGCACGCGGCCGAATTCGGCGCCCACGAGCACCACGTCGCCGCGGTGGAGCGTGCCCGACTGAACGAGGATCGAGGCCACGGGGCCGCGGCCCTTGTCGAGGCGCGACTCAATGACGAGACCCTTGGCGGGACCTTCCTCAGGCGCCTTGAGGTCGAGCATTTCGGCCTGCAGAAGCACGTTTTCGAGAAGTTCGTCGACGCCCTGGCCGGTCTTCGCGGAAACCGGGCAGAAGGGAACGTCGCCGCCGTATTCCTCAGGAATGACGCCTGCGGTGACGAGCTCCTGCTTCACGCGTTCGGGATTGGCTTCGGGCTTGTCGATCTTGTTGATCGCGACGACGAGCGGAACGCCGGCAGCGCGGGCGTGCGAAATCGCTTCCTGCGTCTGGGGCATCACGCCGTCGTCGGCCGCCACCACGAGAATCACGATGTCGGTCGCCTGAGCGCCGCGGGCGCGCATGGCCGTAAAGGCTTCATGGCCCGGGGTGTCGAGGAACGTGATGATGCCGCGCGGCGTCTTCACATGGTAGGCGCCGATGTGCTGCGTGATGCCGCCCGCTTCGCCGGCCGCAACCTTCGCGCGGCGGATGTAGTCGAGGAGCGACGTCTTGCCGTGGTCGACGTGGCCCATGATGGTGACGACCGGGGGACGGGGCTTCTCGGGATAGTCTTCCGTTTCCTCGATTTCGCCGAGCCAGGCTTCCGGATCGTCCGCCTTGGCGGCGATCGCCTTGTGGCCCATTTCCTCGACGACGAGCATCGCCGTATCCTGGTCGAGCATCTGGTTGATCGTGCACATCTGCCCCATCGTCATGAGGGTCTTGATGACTTCGGTCGCCTTCACGGCCATCTTGTGGGCAAGGTCCGCCACCGAGATCGTCTCGGGCACGGTCACCTCGCGCACCACCGGCTCCTGAGCCTGCTGCACGGGGGTGTCCTGACGATGACGGTCCTGGCTCCTGCGGCCGCGGGCCGTGCGCCATCCGCTCGACGAGGACTCATCCTCCACCGCGCCGCGGGTCTTGAGGCCGCGGCCCTTGCGGTCGTTTTCCTGCCAGTCGCCGTTCTGCTGCTGACGGCGGGCGCCCTTCTTGTCGCCGTGGGAGCGCTTTTCGCCGGAATTGGCGGGCGCTGCGGCCGGACGCGTCGCATTGTTGCGGCGCGGCTGCTGCGCGGGCTTCTTCTCGTCGCGCGCGGCAGCCTTCTGGGGCTGGGCGGGCTTTTCCTCAACCTTGGGCTTTTCTTCCTTCGGGGGCTTCTTGGCCGTGAGGACGCCTGCCTTGCGGTTCATCATCTCGCGGATGCGGCGGGCTTCTTCCTCGGCCTTCTTCCTCGCGGCCTCGCGGCGGGCGTTGGCGGCGGCCTCAGCCTCCATGCGCGCGGACGTCGCCTGAGCGACCTCAGCCTCGAGCTTCGCCTTTTCGACTTCGCGGCGGGCAGCCTTGAGAGCGGCCTCGTCGGCAGACTTCTTCGCAGCCTCTTCGCGGGCGCGGGCCTCCTCGGCCGCCTTGGACGCTTCGGCGGCGCGGGCGGCAGCGGCGGCGCGCTCGGCTTCCTCGCGTTCGCGGCGGGCCTTTTCCTCGGCGGCGCGGCGCTCTTCCTCAGCCTTCCTGCGGGCGGCTTCCGCCTCCTGGCGGGCCTTCTCCTCAGCGGCGCGGCGTTCGGCGATCGCACGGGCTTCAGCCTCCATGCGCGCCTCCTCTTCGGCCTGCATCTGGGGATTCTTCACGAAGACGCGCTTTCTTCTCACCTCGACCTGAATCGTGTGAGCGCGCCCCGAGGCGTCGCTCTGCTTGATCACGCTCTTTTCCTTGCGGGTGAGCGTGATCTTCCTCTGGCTCGACTGCGTGCGCTCGATGCGCAGGCTGTCGAGGAGCCGGCTCTTGTCGGCATCGGAAAGGGTATCGGTTTCGTTCGACTTGTCGACGCCGGCAGCACGCAGCTGCGTAATGAGGGTCTTCGCAGGGACCTTCAGTTCCTGCGCAAATTCCTTAACCGTCATGGTCATATTTTTCTACTCCTTCGAACGCGGCGCTTCTTGGGGCTTCCTGGGGCGGAAAGGGGGATCCGTCAGGATCGCTTTCGCTTCCGCCCCGCCGCATTCGCGCGGGATATCGGGTTGTTTCTGGACTGCTCCCGCGGGAGCGTTATTCGGCCTTCTTCGCTTCGGCTTCGTGGGCTTCGCCTTCGCCGAACCAATGGGCGCGGGCGCCGACGATGAGGTTCTTGGCGGCTTCCTCTTCAAGCCCCGTCATCTCGACGAGCTCTTCGGTGGCGAGGTCTGCGAGGTCGTCAAGCGTTCTCACGCCGCGGCTCACGAGCTTGCTCGCGAGGTCGTTGGTCATGCCCTCGAGCTTGAGCATCTCCGGATCGGCCTTTCTCAGGTTCTCCTCGCGCGTGATGGCGTCGGCAAGAAGCTTGTTACGGGCGCGGGCGCGGAGCTCCTCGATCGTCTCGCGGTCGAAGGCTTCGATCGAGTAGAGCTCCTTCTCGGGCACGTAGGCGATTTCCTCAACCGAGGAGAAGCCTTCCGAAATGAGCACGTTCGCAGCCGCCTCGTCGATGTCGAGGTTCTTCATGAAGTCCTCGCGGATGCGGGAGACTTCAGCCTCGCGCTTCTCGCTCGCTTCGGTCTGCGTGAGGATGTTGATCTGCCAGCCGGTGAGTTCGGAAGCAAGGCGCACGTTCTGGCCGCCGCGGCCGATCGCAACGGCGAGGTTGTCCTCGTCGACGACGACTTCCATCGTGTGGGTGTCCTCGAGCATCACGATCGAGCGGACCTTGGCGGGTTCGAGCGCGCCGACGACGAACTGCGCGGGGTCGGCATTCCAGACGACGATGTCGATTCTTTCGCCCGAAAGCTCGGCCGTCACGGCATTGACGCGCGAGCCGCGCATGCCGATGCAGGTGCCGATCGGATCGACCCTCTGGTCGTGCGACGTGACGGCGATCTTGGCGCGGGCGCCCGGATCGCGGGCGGCAGCCTTGATCTCGATGATGCCTTCCTCGATTTCGGGAACCTCGAGCTCAAAGAGCTTCTTGAGGAATTCCGGCGACGTGCGCGAGAGGAAGACGGTCTTTCCCTTCGGCGTCTCGCCCACGTGGTCGACGTAGGCGCGAACGCGGTCGCCCGTGCGCATGTTTTCGCGCGGGATCATCTGATTGCGGGGGAGGCGCGCTTCGAGGCGCTCGATCTCAACGATCGCATCGCCCTTGTCCATGCGCTTGATGAGGCCGTTCACGATCGACTGGTTCTTCGCGAGGAATTCCGAGAGGATCTGTTCGCGTTCGGCGTCGCGCAGGCGCTGCAGGATCACCTGCTTGGCGTCCTGAGCAAAACGGCGGCCGGCGGAATCGATGTCCACGTTTTCAATGGGGCGCTCGATGTAGTCGCCCGGCTGAAGATCCGGGAATTCGTCATGAATGTCGGAGAACATTTCCTGACGATCGGGTTCCTGAAGGCCCTCCTCATCGGGCACGACGAGCCAGCGGCGCACGGCGGTGAATTCGCCCGTGGCGCGGTTGACGCGCACGAGAATGTCGGCATCTTCACCGGGGAAGCGGGCGCGCTTCACGGCGCTCGCGAGCGCAATTTCGAGGACGCCGAAGACGATGTCCTTTTCGACGTTCTTTTCGCGGGCGAGCACGTCGACGAGCTCGAGCATTTCACGGCTGTTCATTTTTTCATTACCCCTTGAAATTGAGTTCCTTAATCAGATGGGCGCGCTCGACGTCGGAGAGCGGGAAGACGACGCGCACGGGCGCGGATTCAACCGTCTTCTTCTTCTTCGCGCGAAGCGCTGCAGCGCGAGGCGTACGGGCCACGTCGACTTCGAAATAATCGAATTCAATCTCTTCGGCGCCCGATTCACCGGAAATGCCGATGATGCGGCCCTCGAGCTTTCTGCGGCCGGCTTCGGGGAAGCCTTCGGCCTTGAGAGGCGCGAAGAGCTCGAGCGCGGCGAGTTCGCCCTCAAAGCGCTTCCAGTCGCGGGCGCGCTTCAGAGGCCGCTCAACGCCGGGCGAAGACACCTCAAGACGATCGTAGGCGATGTCCTCGACCGTGAAGAGGTGCGTAAGCTGATCGCTCACGCGCTCGCAGTCCTCAAGCGAAATCCCGCCCTCGGCGGTCGTGTCGATCGTCACGCGAACCAGGCCGCGCGCGAGACGCTCGCAGTCGACGAACTCGTATCCGAGTCCTTCAACCGTCTTTTCCACAAGGGCGCTCAGCGCTCCGGAGGATGAATTCATTGATTGACAAATCCTTCAAACATGCGAAAAGGGCCCCCCGAGACCCCGGAGTCATCCTCCGGAATCAGGGCGCCGCGTTCCGCTGAAATCAAAAAAAAATGGGCATCCCTGCCCATTTCTCTCTCCATGCAGTCCGTCAGCCCGGAGTCGTCTGATGCAACTCTCTCCCGAAGCGGACCAGCAGGCGGCAGACGCTCTAGAAAATCCTTCCGCTCAGATTGTGAGCGGCGCGCTGCCAGAATGCGACGTCTCAGAGCAAACTGGAAAAAAGGCCCGCAGGGGCGGTTTTCGCTGCCCGCAGGCAAAGAAAAGCGCCTGGGGGCATTCGGTCTCCGGCCTTCCGTAAAGAAAAGCGGCTCTGACCGGCTCTGAAGAATGGGCCTGATTTTAGGAGAATCGCGGCGGCGGCGCAAGCGCTGAGAGAAGCAAATTTGCGTCTTTGCTCTCCCGGAGAGAACGTGCTTCCTCCGGGAGAGCTCATGTGCGATTCTCAAAACGCTTTCATCAGAGACGGCCGCCTCTCGGTCCGCGGGAGCCTCTCGCCGCGCCGATGCCGCGGGGAACGCGCTGCGAGCGTTCGGTGCGCTCGGAACGGTCGCCGCGATCCGCGCGCTTTGCGCCTTCAGAGTCGCCATCCTTCCAGCCCTTCTGATAGGCGCGCTGCGTGGGTCGCGCCGACAGGTCGCGCCCGCCCTTGAAGGGCACGCCCGTACGGTCGGAAGCGCCTTCCGGGCGCCGCTTCCTCGGGGCTTCCTCGGCTTCGCGCTCCTCCCTTTCCATGCGTTCGCGCCAGCGGATGCGCGCGGCGGCCTTCTCCGCCTTCACCTGCGCGGCCTTCTCGGCCTGGGCTTCCGGGGTCGACTGCTTGTCGAGGCGATCAAGCTCTGCAATCCAGCGCTTCACGTCCGCGGGCTCGAGCTCCTTCATCTTTCCGCGCAGGAGCCCGGAGGGGAGCTCCACGGCGCCGTAGCGCACGCGGATCAGGCGCGAGACCGTGAGATTCACCGCTTCAAAGAGACGGCGCACCTCGCGGTTTCTGCCTTCGCGAATCGTGACGGTGTACCAGTGGTTGAGGCCCTTGCCGCCCTCGTCGTTGAGCGTCAGGAACTTCGCCGGACCGTCCTCGAGCTCGATGCCGGTAAGAAGCTTCTGCTCGTCCTCGACGGGAAGCTCGCCCACCGTGCGCACGGCGTACTCGCGCTCCATTTCGTAGCGCGGATGCATGAGGCGGTTGGCGAGCGCTCCGGACGTCGTGAAGATGAGAAGCCCCTCGGTATTGAAGTCCAGGCGCCCCACTGCAATCCAGCGTCCGCCAGGAACGCGCGGGAGGTGATCGAAGACGCTCGGACGACCTTCCGGGTCGTCGCGGGACACGATTTCGCCGGCGGGCTTATGGTAGAGAAGCACGCGCGGCGCTTCGCCCGGCTCCTGAGCCGGACGGCGCACGAGGCGGCCTTCCACGCGGATGACGTCAAGCGCCCCCACGCGGTCGCCGAGCTTCGCGGGCGATCCGTTCACGGTAACGACGCCCGATTCAATCAGGCGCTCCATCTCGCGGCGCGACCCCCAGCCCGCATCGGCGAGCGCCTTCTGAAGCTTTTCGGTGAGGACATTCCCCTCAAACCCCGCTTCCGCCGGCATTTCCTCGGCCGCCGCTTCCGGACGCGGACGCATCGGACGGGGCTTCTTCATGGGCGCGCGGAAGGGCGTGCGCTTCTTCATCTGCGGGCCCTGCGGGCGATTCCCGCGACCCTTCGTTTCGTTCCTGGTCAAAATTAAGTTCCTCCTGCAGCTGCATCGAGCCGATACCGGGCGATTCCTGCGCCTCCGGGTTTTCGTCGCCGAGCTCAAATTCCTCGGACGGCGCTTCCTTCAGATTGGGCAGCTCTGCCAGGCTTTTGAGACCCAGATCATTCAAAAATTTCTTCGTTGTTCCAAGGAGCGCCGGTCGTCCCGGCGTCTCCCGCCAGCCCACGGTTTCGATCCATCCGCGGTCCTCAAACTGCTTGAGAAGCTGCGCGGTGAGCGTGACGCCGCGGATTTCCTCGATGTCGCCTCTCGTCACCGGCTGCCGGTAGGCAATGATGGCAAGCGTTTCCATCGCGGCGCGGGAGTAGCGGGCCGGGCGCTCCTCCTCGAGACGCGCGAGCCAGGTCATGGCTCCGGGCGCCGTGCGGAAGCGCCAGCCGCCGTCAGCGAGCTCCTCGAGCCTCATGCCGCGGTCTTCCCAGAAGCGCTGGAGCGCCTCGAGCTCCTGACGGATCGTCTTCGCGGACGGCCCGTCATTGAAAAGACGCCTCATCTCCCGGATGGTCAGGGGCTTTCTGGACGTGAGAAGCGCCGCCTCGAGAATGGTTTGAGAGGTGAAGTCGGCCATATGACCCGATGAGGAGCCTGTAATCGGCTCACTCCCCGAAAACGAAGAACAAATTCGATTCTAGATCGAAAAAGCAAAAAAAATCCCGGACTTTTGTTTGTCCAGGATATCGGTCATCTGTCTTGTGGCGGAGGGGTGGTAGCAATAGTTTCCCATGAAATAAGGCTTCGTGACAGGTTCTAAAGCGATTACCCATCATCCTACCCATCATAAGAATTTCACTAGAGGTTCCACCGCTTCCGCCCGACTCGCTCGGCGGGAGCCCGTCGATACCTGCGCGCATTATATCACTATATCCATCGCTGACACTTTTTCCCCGATGGCCGTTTGAAACCCCTAAAACCCCCAAAACCCCCCATCTCCTACTCGCGATAGACAAACACACGCCAAATTCCGAAACAGATAGATATTTCCTAACTCAACGCGCTCAATGAGCTCACCCCTGCTGATAGCTGTAAGAATCGCTTCTGCAACTTGGCCCAACGTTGGTCAGAGAGCTCGTCTGCACTGAAGCAGGCAGCGAAATATCGATCCCTGAGCCTCGAAAAGGTTTTCTGATGCATCCCCTTCGGCCGCTGGTAAGGATTCCCGCCCAGCCGTTCCTTGAGTTTCGCCGCCTTCGAGCGCAGGCGATCGATTGCATCTTCGCCCTCAGTTCGATAGGCAAGCTGCAAACACCGTCGGCACGCAACGACCTTGCTGCAATAGAGCACGGCGACTCGATGCCCGCAATGAGGGCACTGCAGCCATAAGCGCTTGCCCCCGAAATGCGGTGTCGAGTAGGAGAACTCGACAACCTCGTGTACATCCTGCCACTCATCCTCACCCGCAGCGCGCTGCCGGTATTCAATGTGCAGTCGTTTGTCGATCAGCGAAACACCTGCTTCACCGTAAGGCTCGCCGCCGCGCGTCCAGCTGACTCTCGTTGTTATGCCCGCTTTAAGCGTCGACCATTGATCCCTAACCCACTGGGCACGAATAAATCGGGTATTCTCGACTCGCTCCTTGTGCCGTGTACTGACTCTGCCGCTTCCGAATCCGCCCATCTTTTCCCCAAATCGATAGCTAATTTCTATTGAACTTCTTGGGAAGCATTCACCGTTCTTCCTCTCCCGCAGGCAAAGCGCCGTTATCCACAGGCACTGCCTTCATAGCTTTGAGCTTGATGAGCATGGACAGCGTTCGTTCGAATTTACGGTCCAGATGCGCTTCATAACGGGCGATCGACTCGAAAGGCAGGCCGGTAACAGCACTTCCGAGAGCTTGACGACGCAAGGCGTCTGCGTTTTCAAGCAGCCTTTTCTCCTCGGAAAGATGCGGCAGCACTTCGTTTTCCATGAAGCGGTCCACCTGATAGATAGTTTCGCCGTATCGATCCTTCGCGTACCAAAGCTCAGTCAGTGAATTCGGCAGCGCCTCGATCGCCTTGCGTGCAGCACCTCTTCCGCCCTGATCCAGAATACGGCGCGACTTGTCCACTGCGTTGTACACAGCTCGAAGGGCTTCCCTTCTTCGCTCAAGGCCATCGGCATCGAGCGCCAAGATTTCGCGCACGGGCAACGATTCATCGCCCGAGAATTGATTACCTGTAATCATTGGGAGGAATGGCGTCGCAGTATTGACAAGCCGATGTGAATTTGTCATGGTGCGAGCGATGCCGCTATTTATCTGGGCACCTTCGGCCGCAAGTACGCGGCGCTTGCGCCATAGGATCGAGGCGAGCTCTTCAACTAAAGCATTCTCAGTCGGGCCATTCGGCGCATATTCCTCGCGAAGCTCATTGAGCAAAGATTCATAGTCTTCACGGGATTCGTGGGGCAATATCGTCTCTCGAGAGAGAATTCCATGCTTCACAGCATTGAAGCGCACAGCTGCGTAGCCATTCTTTTCATCTATCTTTTCAACTTTATTCATAGCCAACACCTTAGAATGGAACGTCGGAATCCTGATCACAAGGATTTGTGGACGGCGACGGCTAAACCTCCAAGCGATATACGATTTGCTTTCCTGACGAGGGCAGCTTGACGAGCTTGAGGCCGTTTGCCGTCCAGCCGTTTTTCCTTCTGAACCACCATCCAAGGCGTCGGCGATCCAGCGAACCGCCCGAGCTCAAGCCCGCTTCTTCGAAAGCGTCGAAAATGTCATCTTCGAATCCCGAGAAGTGAATCTTTGTCGCCACGTTCTTGACGCTGAACGAGGAGCCATTGAAGACCCTGTGAAGCACGTCGAAGATTCGTGCTGTCTGTTCCCGCTCAGGATCATTCGCCATCAGCTCAAACAAGCGAGTTGCCGGATCGCTTCGCCCCAGCCAGAGCAACGGCAGGCGACACCACTCGCCCCATTGCATGAAGGAATTGAGCGTTTTCATACAATTTGTGCGCGGCCGGCCTGCAAGCATCCATGCCGAAATCACTGTGAGCGCGCACGATACAAAATGAGCGCGATTTGCTCTCAACTCGTCAATGAGATTCGGATGCTGAAACGTCCGTTCCGCGGGATTTGGCTCGGCCGGATTCAGATAGATCGTCAGTACTCGCCTTGTCATATCCTCGACTGGGCCGACATTGTTGCCGCTTGACAGGATCAGCGTTCGCGTGCTCGCCTCTGCCGTGCGGCTCGAACCAAGAATGCGCGCGTTGAATGTGGGCTCTGTAATCGCCATGCAGAGGCTTTTGAAGGCGTAGATGTCTGTCGTCAGGTTGTCGAAGATGATGGCTGCGGGCGATGCAAGCAGCTGTGAGTGAAGGAACTTCCGGCACTCTTCATCGTCCTTGGGAAAGCTCGACGCCGCCACTTCGTCGCCCGTGGCGAAAGCTGCAATCAACGCCGTTAGATACGACTTCCCTGACCCCGGCAAGTACGCCTGCACATGGATCATCGGAGCCAACTTAAGCTGCGAGCGAACCACTGCCGTCAAAATGGCGGAGAGGGCTGCACTCTTGTCGCACTCGGCTTCAAAGGGGAATTCCTCCAGCAGCGTTTCAAGCTCAGCAAGCGCCTTGAGTGCGTCTTCCTGCGTTGGGCTATCCAGCACCTCGTATGCGCGTTCATCAAAATCCGCGTAGAGCTTGTTAGCAGCGTTATAGCCCGCCTTCTTTGAAACCCTGCCGCGCTCATCAATCATGGGCTGCCTTGCAATGCCGATGATTTCAGGCAACGCTTGATGTCGCCCGCTTTCAAGGATGGCTGACAGATACTTGGGCGAAGGATCACAGGGAACGACCTTCTTTGATCTCCCGTCGTAATGCTGCCAGCGCGTCAGTGCTGACAAATCCACAAGCAAGCTGTTGGCATTGACTTCCTGAAGCTGTAAGTTACCTGTAATCGACGATCGCTCAAGCCGAACGACGCGCCCGCTGCGCTGAAAGTAGAGTTCGGTTCGCGCGAGTTCCGTCTCGGCCGCCGCAACGATGCGATTGACCTCGCCCGGCGCGGTCGTAATGCGCGCCTTCATAAGCGCTGCTTCATGATCGATGCCCAAGTAATCCAGCAGCTCCGAGATGCCGCGCCCAATGCAATGCCCGTGCTGGCACTTGAAGGCACCATGGGGGTGATTCTCATCCGGAACCCAATAGACTGCGCCGCTATCGACCTGACCCGTATGCTCATTGACCCAAGGGCAAGTCAGCTCATATTTACCGGGCGCAACTTCGCGCTTCAATAGACCGCGTTCGCTTAGGGCCAGAAGTACGATGTTCGTCGTCGGCGCAGGCGTGTAGACCGCATTCCCTTCCGCAAGGTTTTGTCGAGCCGTCCCCTGTAAAGCGATGGTTGCCCGTCTCGCGGCCGCCACGCTGACAAAACGGATGTAAAGACCGTCTCGAAGCTCGTCAATGCTGTATCGGCGCGAGGGCTTCCATAACCTTAATCGGCAGCGATATTCCGGTTGATACTTTCCGTTGCAGCCAATCGGGAGCCGCATCAGGCGCGCACACGGACCGCTCGCGCCCGGATCGCTCAACCCCGAAGAGATGATTGATTTCGATAAATCCTCCGCTTCGGCGCAATCGAGAATCGGCTCTCGAAGGAAGTACCCAACTTGAAAATTACCTTCGGATGTTTCGAGCACGTACGTCGGCGGCAACGTGACACGGCTGAAAGGAATCTGGGCTTTCTGCTTTCCTTCGACAACGACCGGCGTCACATCGTCAAGCGACACGACGAACTGCCCGCTAAAGAACTCCTTGCGTCGATGGTAGGCGCCATTTGGGTCCGACCTAAACGCCGAAAGCGCAAAGTAATTGTTCGCTTGAACGGATTCAGGCGCATCGTTACCCGTAAAAGGTCGGGCTACCCAGCGAGCATCGCGGGAAGGATCGCCAACGAAAGAAACAGTAACAGGGCGGCAATCTCCGCAATGAGCGGCAGAAACGGGAAAAGCTTCATGAAGAAATTCGGCATTTGAAACCTCAATGCGTTCGTGGGAAAGATGCTCGAGCGATAGGGCGTAGCCCTTCTGGTTCTGCGTCTCACTCATCGGCGTCCTCCTCCATGTGGGAACGCGTCTCAACGAGCGAGCTCACGAGCGCTTTGATTTCTTCATTCGTCTTTCCGAGAATGCGTGCCTTATTGACAGCGACGATCTCTGAGACGAGCCAAGCCGATGCGCGATCTCCGACCTTAACCGGAGGTGGCAGCAAGCCCTTGGCGATATAAGCGTAAAAGGTTGAGCGGGCGAGTGCGGTGTGTTCTTGCGCCTCACAGGCTCGAAAGAAAAGCTTCTGAGTCATCTTCGAATCCTCCTAGATGGAAAAAGACTTTCGATGACTCACATTTCAGGCCCGCCATACTATGGCAAGTCAATATGGCAAAATAAAAACTTTATCTGTTTGATTTATAAGCTTTTTAACTCCAATTTTGCTAGCTTCGATAGGTTCAAAAACTCGCGCACCTCGGGATCTTTTATCGCATCAGCCAAAACTCGGCGCACATTCTGTTGTGACTCGTCAAACTCTTCAGCCATACGTTTCTGACGCTCGCCGACCGCTTTATTCCACTTTCGCAATTCCATGAATTTCGAAAGATAGCGGCACCTCCTTTCGAAAGGAGTCTCCGCATCACCCTTTTGGGCGGGGATCAACTCCCTGATCCTTTCTACTCGGAAGCAGTATCGACGTCCCGTCCAACGCATAGCATCAGCCAAAGGCATCTTTTTTTCTTCAATACATAAGACAACCGGAGCCCCAGCCAAAAGGGTCAGAGCGTGCCCATTCAAATAGCAAACCTCAAATCTTTCAGCACTTTCAAGTCTCAGCGGCAAATTTCCAAGAACAGCAGCCAACGCGTAAACAATCTTGGAAAAGTCAACCCGTGATTGAGTTACATCCTCAGGTTTGAGAGGAATAAATGCCATATCCTCGTATTCTGAACAATAGCCAAATAAGTTATCGTGACTCTCCTGAACAGCAATCACGCATCGCTCACATCCTTCTTCAGGACATTCAATATATTTTGCGTTCGAAGCATCTCTCAAAAAACCCTCTTCCCTCAATGCTTCGACATTAGATTCACCAAATGTCAAAAGTTCTCTATTTAAACAGCCGGGAGTTTTCTGCAAATTTGAAACATTCGAAAATAACTTATTTAAAAGTGGGTCTACTTCCTTCATCATTTGAAAAATTTACTTTTTGTTTTTCTTCAAGGCAATTTCTTACCAAGAAAGAATGAATATCGAAATCAGCCTGTCCGAGGTCAAAATGTTGCATTCCTTTTTCTGAAATACAAATATTCTTAAAAGTTTCATTCCCGTATTTAACTTTAAGTTTCATTTTGAGCACGACAGAAACAACTTCAACTTGATTTTGAAGCGCACTTCCAAATAATTCATTTAACTGCTCATATATCGCTTTTGTCGCAGAACCTTTTCCATCATCTGAAGCAGCCAAGTGGATAGAAACAACTTTCCCGTGCCTGCAATCCCTTACATTCATTCCAACAATTGCACATGACTTGACTGCTCCTTGAGGATAAAACGAAAACTCTGGCACATGTTTTAATAAATCTTGCAGTCGATAGATTGGAATCGGCTTTTCAGACGGCAATTCTTTCAAACCAAGAATTGTTTGACAAAAAGCTTCGTGTAATCGGTATTTCACCCGCCCAAAACCCTGAGTTGTAACATTTAGCGTACCTCTCTTTGGGTTGTATTCAAAGACGAGAGAACGTGCAGGCAGTCTTGGACGCCCTTTAAATTCGCCTTTTTCCCACTCTTCAGACGTTTCGTTGTAATCAGAAATCAGCGATCGAAAAAGCAAACTTTCCCCACGTTCTCCTATATATCGACTTTGGCAGAACCGCGCTCTCATTTGCTTGCCAAGCACAGTCTTAATTTCTTGACTCAAAGATAACAACGCTTCAGGAGATTTATTGCATTCATGCTCGCCGATTCCTGTCCTAAGACGCCATCCGGATCTCGAGATGGAATCAATAACGTACAGGCTGCAAGCTCTTTCAAAAATTTCATCATTTTTGAGCCAAGCCTTTAGCAAGCATGACTGAACATTTTCCAAAGATAGACACTCTTCTCTAAATTGCTCAAACCTTGACGGTGAAAGAAAAAACTGTGAAGCATCTTGCAATGCCGTTTGCGCTTTTTCTCCACGAAAATCATTTGTTTGCTGGAGCAAAGCTAAAAGCCTTGCAACCGTTTCAGGCTCACATCCTTTTGTTATTTCCTTCCATTGCTCTTCCCATTTTTCTGTTCGCAACAATTTGAAATTTGCATCATAAATTTCAAATCGCTCAAAAACTGCTTGCAATAAATCTTCCGGAATTTTCGAACAAAATGAACTGAGCTGAAATACAGCCATATACCCTTCCTTTAAAAATGATGTGAAGCACGCTGAATCATGGCAGGGCACACTTGCGCAAGTTGTGCCTTAGCTTCCTCTGCGATCTGCCTCGCTTCTTCTGCACAATGGTAGAGCGCAACGATCGCCTGCTGCACCTCGATCGGCGGCAGCGGGATCTTCACCCGGCACATGTCGTCCCAGTTGAACGTTTCGCGAGCACTGCCCCATGAATTGAAGCGAGCATAGCGATCGAATTCAGGACGTTTAAACTGCAAATAGAGATATTCCGGCTCTAGTGGAGAACCATCCTTTACTCGAAATGCAGCATAAGATGATGAAACTAAGAACTCCTCCTCTGAAGAATTCATAGCTATTGAAATTTTATTTCCATTACGTGAAGTAACTGTCACATATGCAAATTCTCGAGGCGAAATAATCTTATATGGTCGCAGCGATACGCCTTCCATATCTGCTTTCGTTTGAATGAAGTTCTTTTGAATACTTATGCCTCTAACAGCATTAATTCCCAATGCTTCATCTTCATTTCTATCATCAACTTCCTCTACAAAACTGCCAATTTGCTCGATCGGCCATTTCTCTCTGCACTCCGCCACGCAAGCCTGCGCTGTTTCTTCGAGAGACTTCAAAAGCGACTCGTTCTCTTCAATGAGTGCTGTCAGTCCTTTGTACGCGTCAACGTACGCCCTCTGCACCTCGATCGGCGGCAGCGGGATCTTCACCCGGCACATGTCGTCCCAAGTTAGATTACCTCGAATTGAACTATCTGTAGCGAACCAAACGCGCCTATCGAAGGAATAAGTTCGAAATAACATCAAAAGAAATAGAGGTAAAAGCTTGACTTCATCTTTAACCCTAAAAACAAAATACGCAGGAGAAACAAATTTAGTTACATTTGAGGTGTTCAGCGCAACGGGAAAAATAACGTCTCGCCCGATATGCATTAAATTGGCAGCAAATGCAAGATGCGGAACATGTTTGTACTTGGAAATATCTGTCTTTTCGAGATTGGCAACAGTAGGTACAAAAGCCTTGTTAATGTTGACGCCTTCAACTTCATTTCGGTCGATTATTCCTCCTCGCACATCCAATGTCTCAATCAGACTCCCCAGCACAATCTTTGGCGCGCCTTCAACCTGCTTCGGAAACTCAGAATTCATAGCCAAGCTCCTTGAAAGCGTCTTTGAGGGCTTTTTGATTTTCTGTCTGTCTCTTTAAAAGATTGGCAACCACCGAGGCGGTATCGCTCATGATCCGCTCATAGTCAATGTCCTTATCGCGATCTATGAACTCAATGTAGCGGCTTGGCACAAGGGAGAAATCGTTGTCTTTGATCTCCTTGAGTGAAACTGACCGATAGAGTTCTGGAACTGCATAACTTGTGCTCTCCGTACCAACGCTCTGCCATGTGTGATAAATCTCCGCAACACGCTGGATCTGTTCGGGGAGAAACTGAACGTATTTCTTTTCGTAAATGTTCTGATTCCACGTTCGCAGATCGACAAACAGAATTTCGCCCGTGCGATTGCGCAGCTGTCGCTTGTGGTAAAGCCCGCCTTTCTTGTTTTGATTCAGAATCCAAAGCGTCACGCTGATATCTGTCGAATAAAACATCTCGCGTGGCAGAACGATGATGGCTTCAACTTTGTCGTTCTCAATGAGCTTGCGCCGAATCTCGTAGGTGTCCGTATCTCCAAGGGCACCGTTCGCCAAAAGAAAGCCTGCAACGCCATTGACGACATTGAGCTTGGAGAGCATGTGGAGAATCCACGCGTAGTTAGCGTTGCTTACCGGCGGCACGCCGTATCCCGCCCAGCGCACATCCGTTAAAAGTTCATTATCAGTGCGCCACTTCTTCAGATTGAAGGGTGGATTCGCCATGATGTAGGACGCCTTGAGGGTTTTGTGCAGATCGTTCGTGAAGGTTGAGGCCGCCGTGCTGCCAAGGTTGTAAGAGATACCACGAACCGCCAAGTTCATCTTGGCGAGTCGATACGTTTCCGGCTGACTTTCTTGCCCATAAACCTGCACGGCTTTCGTGTTGCCGCCGTGCGCCTCGACGAACTTTGACGCCTGCACGAACATGCCGCCCGAGCCGCAGCACGGGTCATAAATGGTGCCGTCGTAAGGCTCAATCAGCTCGCAGATGAGCTCAACGATGCTGTGCGGCGTATAGAACTCGCCCTCCTCCTTGTCGGCATTGATGGAGAACGCCTGAAGGAAATATTCATAAACGCGCCCGATCAGGTCTTTTTCGTGAAAGCGCTCTTCACTGATTTTGTTGATTTCATCGATGAGCGATTTGAGCGTTTTCCCCTCAATGCGGGATTCCGTGAAAAGCTTCATCGGGAGCGCACCTCGAAGACTTTCAATCGTCGAGTCGAGATTTGAAACCATCAAGTCGATGGCGAGCGGCAGTTTGGCGCTGTCGGTCGATAGAAGCACTTCCCAGCGGCACTCTTCTGGCAAATAGAACACGCCATCGCGCTGATAGAAGGAGGGATTTTCAATAAAGCGTTCTGCCGGGAGATTGCGCGCCGCCATATCAGCCGTAATCTTCTCGCGCTGCCGATAGAACTTCTCTCCGATGAATTTCAGGAAAACAAGCGTAAGGATCATGTCGCGCCGCGTCGCCATGCTTGCCTTGCCGCGCAAAATATCGCGGCAATTCCATAAAACATCCTCAAGCTTGAGCTCCACAGGCTTCTTGTTTTTTGAACCCTTCGTTCGTGCCATTTCTTATCCTGTTTTTCTTTATCAGCTGTTGTAGGTCTTGAAGTTGCGAACTTGCTCCATGACCTTGTTGAAAACTTCTTCATCCCATTCGGGCGGATAACCCTCTTGGTAAAGCAAGATCGTGAGTTCCGCCTGCAGATCGGCTTTTAAGTTGTCGTTATTGAGCCAGTCGGCGTACACGGCCGAATTGTCAATAAGCGCCTTGATCTTGCGAGAGAGCGCTAGGCATTTCTCATCTGGATATTCGAAGCCATGCGCTTCGCGCTGATCCACGAGAATGTCGTAGAACGCCTTTTCCTCAAAGGTGATGCCGAGACGCTTGAACTCTTCGCGATCCTTGCGAAGACGCCGGAAGAGGTCTAAGACCTCTCCCGTGAGCTCGTTGAGCTTCTTATCCTAGGTTCTCGGGTTGATTTTGGGGCTACGCGAATCTGAA
>UMGZ01066453.1_pt1 | contig 25876 bp, 19 predicted proteins | sample 1965421 | NCBI WGS metagenome assembly UMGZ01 (sample SAMEA4836087, study PRJEB28245) | human gut metagenome | biome: gut microbiome; material: fecal sample | place: Denmark | collected 2008
CAATAATATTGGATTGTTAAAAACACAACAATATTATTTGATCCCGAATATCTGAGCTTTGCCGATTTGCGGAAAAAGCACCGCAATTATCAAAAATATAGCGTAAAGCCAGTTTTTTGTTGTCTTAGTCACGTTGTTTTTATTGATGGTTTTAAAAATTGCCGTCTCGACAAGCTTTTAGCATGCCGAAAACAGCATTGATTTTCATTATAACAACTCTATTTCATCAATTATAACTAAAAAATAGTTATGTCACGGCTGCAAAGTTAAACTATTTTTTCAATTAAACCTAATTTTTATCCTTAATTTTTCACCTTACCCCTATTAATATTTTATTGCAGAAGCGCATTTACCCCCCCATTTCGTTGTGTCATAGGACGCAAAAACCCTCGTAAATACGGCATTTTCAACAAAAAGACGGGAGCATAACTCAATAATTGTTTTTTTTTTTGTACTTTTGCCTGTTGACAAGATTTTTGAACAAAAATAGACGCCTTGTACACTCGTTTACTCGTCTACTTGTCAACTTATCCACTCGTGTACTCGTTTACTCGTACACTTGTCAACTAAAAAAATAAAAAACATGGACGACGAGAAAAAAGACATCATGCCAAGCGATCACTCCGACTACAAACCTGTCAACCGTTTCGACGCTTCAGCAGTGCATCACCTAAGTGGTATGTACCAAAACTGGTTTCTGGATTACGCCTCATACGTAATCTTAGAGCGTGCCGTGCCTCATATCGAGGACGGTTTGAAGCCTGTGCAACGACGCATACTCCACTCGATGAAGCGCATGGACGACGGCCGTTTCAACAAGGTGGCTAACATCGTGGGACACACCATGCAGTTTCACCCTCACGGCGACGCTTCCATCGGCGACGCTCTTGTGCAGATGGGACAGAAGGACTTGCTCGTCGACTGTCAGGGCAACTGGGGCAACATCCTCACGGGCGACCGTGCGGCTGCACCGCGATACATCGAGGCACGACTCTCGAAGTTCGCGCTCGACGTGGTGTTCAACCCTAAGACCACCGATTGGCAGCTCTCCTACGACGGACGCAACAAGGAACCGATTACGCTGCCGGCGAAGTTCCCGCTCCTGTTAGCGCAGGGCGCGGAGGGCATTGCTGTGGGTCTGAGCTCGAAAATCCTGCCGCATAACCTCGTGGAGATATGCGATGCTGCCATCGCCTACCTGCGTGGCGAGGAGTTCCACCTCTACCCCGACTTCCCCACGGGCGGTTCTATCGACGTGGCGAAGTACAACGACGGACAGCGTGGCGGCACCGTAAAGGTGCGTGCGAAGATAGAGAAGCTCGACCAGAAGACTATCGTCATCCGCGAGATACCGTTCTCGAAGACCACGTCTACGCTCATCGACTCCATCCTGAAGGCTATCGAGAAGGGCAAGATAAAGGCGAAGAAGGTTGACGACAACACGGCTGCTGAGGTGGAGATACAGGTGCACTTGGCTCCGGGCGTATCGTCCGACAAGACGATCGACGCGCTCTACGCCTTCTCCGACTGCGAGATAAACATATCGCCCAACTGCTGCGTGATAGAGGACAACAAGCCGTGCTTCCTCACCGTGAGCGACGTGCTGCGCCACTCCACCGACTCCACTATGGGTCTGCTGCGCCGCGAGTTGCAGATACGCCAGTCGGAGCTGGAGGAGCAGCTGTTCTTCTCGTCGCTCGAGCGTATCTTCATCGAGGAGCGCATCTACAAGGAGAAGAAGTTCGAGCAGGCGAAGTCGCAGGACGAGGTGGTCAGCTTCATCGACTCGAAGCTGGAGCCGTTCAAGAACCAGGTGTTCCGCGTGCAGGACTTCGAGTACTCGTTCCACCGCGAGATAACGCGCGACGACATCCTGCGCCTGCTCGAGATAAAAATGCAGCGCATACTTAAATATAATAAGGATAAGGCTGACGAGCTGATAGTGCGCATCAAGGCGGAGCTGGCTGAGATAGAGTACGACCTTGCGCACATGACCGATGTGACGATACACTGGTTCGAGTTTCTGCGCGAGAAGTACGGCAAGGATCATCCGCGCCGCACCGAGATACGCAACTTCGACACCATCGAGGCTTCGAAGGTGGTGGAGGCGAACCAGAAGCTATACATCAACCGCTCCGAGGGATTCATCGGCACGGGTCTGAAGAAGGACGAGTTCGTGTGCAACTGCTCGGACATCGACGACATCATCGTGTTCTTCAAGGACGGTAAGTACAAGATGGTGCATGCTGCCGACAAGATATTCGTGGGCAAGAACATCCTGCACGTGCAGGTGTTCAAGAAGAACGACAAGCGCACTATATATAATGTGGTGTACCGCGACGGCAAGGCTGGCGCGGCATACATCAAGCGTTTCTTCGTACCGACGATGACTGCCGGTCGCGAGTACGACTGCACGCAGGGCACTGCCGGCTCACGCATACTCTACTTCACTGCCAACCCGAACGGCGAGGCGGAGGTGATAAAGGTGACATTGGAGGCGAACCCACGCCTGAAGCGCATCTTCATCGAGAAGGACTTCTCCGAAATCGCCATCAAGGGACGCGCCTCGAAGGGCAACCTGCTCACACGCAACCCTATCCACCGCATCGGACTGAAGAGTCACGGCCACTCCACGCTTGGTGGCAGAAAGGTGTGGTACGACCCGGACGTGAACCGACTCAACTACGACGAGCACGGACGACTCTTGGGCGAGTTCTTCGACGACGACTCTATACTCGTGGTGCTCGACGACGGCAACTTCTACATCTCTACATTCGATGCCAACAACCACTATGAGGACAACATAAAGCTCATCGAGAAGTGGGACCCTGACAAGGTGTGGACAGCAGCCCTGTTCGATGCCGACAACGCCAACAACCTCTACCTCAAACGCTTCCGCATGGAGGCGACGAAACGCTGGCAGAACTACATCGGCGAGAACTCGAAGAGCAAGCTACTGCTGCTCACCGATACGCCGTTCCCACGCATAGAGGTCGACTTCGCACCGACCACTGCGCCTGACGGCTCTGAGACGCAACGCCCGTCGTTGGAGATAGACGCGGAGGAGTTTATCGCCGTGAAGGGCTTCAAGGCAAAGGGCAAGCGTGTCACCACGTTCGACGTGCAGGGGGTGAAGGAGCTGGAACCAACACGCTTCCCCGAACCCGAAGCGGAGGAGGACGAGGAGGAAGCTGAAGAGGTAAACCTCGACCCTGATGCTGGCAAGAGTCAGCAGCAGGTGATTGACGAAATGACCGGACAACTTAATATTTTCACCGAGCATGAGGATCTGTAGTCTATTGCTCGCCATGCTATGGTGTACCTCAGGGGGTGCAGCTTCAGGGGGTGCAGTTGTCTCAACTGCACCAGATTTCCTCTCAGGGGGTGCAGTTGTCCCAACTGCACCAGATTACTTAAATACAGATACGTTGGTGCAGTTGAGACAACTGCACCCCCTGAAGCAGCGCCCCCTGAAGCAGCACCCCCTGAGGGAGAATGCTCTTATGTTGGGCATCGGCTACACCGACATCCTCGACACCTACCTCTCGCCGGAGAAGTACCGTGGCACCGACCTGCGCTTTCTGTCGCACACGCGCCGTGAGAAGGACTCCACCTGCCTCGTGCACCAATTGCTGCACGAGGGCTGCATCGCCACTGCCGACAACCGCTCGGGCAATGGGGGCGAGATAGGGGGCGGATACACCTTTGCCTACTCGCTGCTGCGCAAGTGGCAGATGCCCGTGGGCAGTTGTCATCTGCGACTGCTCGCCGGTGGCACAGCGGAGCTGAGCGTGGGCTTTCTGTATAACACACGGGGAAGCAACAACCCGGCACAGGCACGACTGGCACTGCAGCTGAAGCCTACCGTGGCTGCCGACTTCGACTTCCGACTGTTCCGCCGCCAACAACGACCGTTCACACTGCACTACGAGGCATCGGCTCCGCTCTGCGGTCTGATGTTCTCGCCCAACTACGGGCAATCGTACTACGAGATTTTCTCACGTGGCAACTACGACCACAACTGCGTGCCGACGACTATCGCCTCCACGCCGTCGCTCCGACAGATGCTCACGCTCGACTTCCGTGCGCTGCACACCACGTGGCGCATCGGCTACCTCGGCGACTGGCGCCAGGCAAGCGTAAACAACCTCAAACAGCACACCTACACTCATGCTCTCGTCTTCGGCATCGTCAGACGCTTCCGCATCGAGAAACTGTAGTCGCCCACGGAACTCACAGGCTGAGTGAAGGTTCCCACAGATGCACACTCTTATAACAGAGAAGAGGCTCCCACAGAACGCACGGAACACACGGAACCTTCTGGCAGAGAAGCACCTCCCACAGATTGGCACGGATGCGCACAAATTAGGAGGGTATGGCATCCTGCCATACCCACGCAGCCAACAGCCCCCCAAACTTCTGTGAATTCTGTGAATTCCGTGGGAGGACTTACGCAACCAACCATCTGTGTTGATCTGTGTAATCCGTGGGAGACTATATTCCCACAGAACGCACAGAACACACGGAACCTTCTGGCAGAGAAACACCTCCCACAGAACGCACAGAACACACAGAACCTTCTGGCAGAGAAGCCCCTCCCACAGAACACTCTCTAAGTTTATAGAAGAATGCGACGCAACAAAACTTCTGTGAATTCCGTGAATTCCGTGGGAGGACTTACGCAACCAAACTTCTGTGAATTCTGTGAATTCCGTGGGCGAATTAACGCAACCAACCATCTGTGTTGATATGTGAAATCCGTGGGAGGACCGACGCAACAAAACTTCTGTGAATTCTGTGAATTCTGTGGGAGAACTTATGCAACCAAACTTCTGTGAATTCTGTGAATTCCGTGGGAGAACAGACGCAACCAAGCCATCTGTGCAAATCCGTGAAATCCGTGGGAGGACTTACGCAACCAAACTTCTGTGAATTCCGTGAATTCCGTGGGAGGACCGACGCAACCAAACTTCTGTGAATTCTGTGAATTCCGTGGGAGGACAGACGCAACCAAGCCATCTGTGCAAATCCGTGAAATCTGTGGGAGAACTTACGCAACCACCCCCCATGAAACCTGTGGGAAGATGGCGATACTATCTCGGTTGGTGCAGCGGAGACCGCTGCACCCCCTTTAGAATGTTCAGAGGACGGAGTGGGTATGGCAAGATGCCATACCCTCCTAAAGAGTATAACAATAAAAACAAATGCGAATGAGAAGAATAATCACTATACTGTTTGCATCGCTACTGCTGCTGACCACAGCGTGCGTCGACGAAACGGAGTATGCCGACAATCCGCGCGGCAACGTCGAGGCTCTGTGGCGTGCCATCGACGAACACTACTGCTTCTTCGACTACAAGCACGAGCAGTACGGACTCGACTGGGACGAGGTACACGAGCGATACAGCCAACAGATAGCCGACGACATGACGACGGGACAGCTGTTCGAGGTGTTAGGCAATATGCTCGGCGAGCTGCGCGACGGACACGTGAACATGTACTCGGCGTGGGACGTGGCACGCAACTGGTCGTGGCACGAGGACTACCCGTCGAACGTGAGCGACACGCTGCTCTCGAAGTATCTCGGCACCGACTATCGCATCGCTGCCGGACTGCGCTACCGCGTGCTAGACGACAACACCGGATACATACGCTGCGCTACCTTCGCATACAACTTCGGCGAGGGCAACCTCGACAATATAATGCTCTACCTCGCACCGTGCAACGGACTGATCGTCGACCTGCGCGACAACGGCGGTGGACAGCTCACGGCTGCAGAACAGTTGGCGGCACGCTTCACCAACGAGCGACTGTTGGTGGGCTACATGCAGCACAAAACGGGAAAAGCGCACACGGCGTTCTCGGAGATGAAGAGCCAATACCTGAAGCCGTCGAAAGGAATCAGATGGCAGAAACGGGTGGTGGTGCTGACCAACCGCGCGGTGTATAGCGCAGCCAACGAGTTCGTGAAGTACATGCGCTGCTGCCCGAACGTGACCGTCGTGGGCGACCGCACAGGCGGTGGAGCGGGTATGCCCTACTCTACCGAACTGCCTAACGGCTGGAGCGTGCGCTTCTCTGCCTGCCCTATGTACGACAAGGATAAGAACTCAACGGAGTTCGGCATAGAGCCCGACCATAATGTTGCGTTGAAAGAAGCCGACTGGCTGCGCGGTGAGGATACTATCATCGAGTTCGCACGCGAATTGCTCAGAAAGTAAAGAGGCAAAAGTGCCTTTTTACTCTTTTGCCCTTTTACTTTCTCATATTTCTTATTTATCTTTCAATCCCTTTTCCAATTCTTCAATAGTCGGCATGGAAGACTTGAAATCTTTCGGGAATAGCTTAGACAGTTGATATTCTGATATTCCCATTGGTTCCTTGTATGAATCCAAAGCGTATTTTGCCACCACATTATCTTTGTCTTTGCAGATGAGCAAACCTATGGTAGGGTTATCTATGTCGGTTTTGAACTGATGGTTGATGGCTGACACATAGAAACTCAGTTGCCCCAAGAATGATGGATGGAACGACTTTGCTTTCAATTCGATGACCACATACGCATGGAGGTGGGCATTATAAAACAGCAAGTCTGGAAAGAACTCCTGCTGACCTACTTCCAAGCGAAACTGCCTGCCCATATAGGAAAATCCCTTTCCAAGTTCCAAAAGAAAACGAGTAACGTTGTTCAGCAATTCGTCCTCAATGTCACGCTCGTCATATTTCTCCCTTAGGTTAAGGAAGTCCAACTGATAAGGGTCTTTTGTTATTTGTTGCGCCAAGTCGCTCTGCACAGCCGGAAGTGTGGATTGGAAGTTGGTGATAGCCTTGCCGTCACGCTCGTACAAGTCGGAGTCAAGCCAGTTGAGAAGAGCATCACGTCCCCAATTGTTTTCCCAAGTCTTTCTTACAAAGAAGAGGGCTTTATCCATGTTTCCCTTGCATCTTGATATTATTCGACAATGATGATCCCATGGTATCATAAACAACAACTTGAAATCGTCAGCACCCTGCTGACGATTTTGATTATGGGGCGCACTTTGTTGAATATCTGCACTATATACACCTTCCATGAAATCGTCAGCAACTTGCGGACGATTTGCTACTAATGGAGCATAGAGCTTATAAAAGTAGCTCATGTACTTCAAGTTGGTTGGCGAGAATCCCTTTATCTCTGGCATTTCATTCTTCAAGTCCTGACTGAGATTCTTGTAGAACCCTGAGCCGTAAGTATTTGTATATTGCTGGGCTTCAATGTCGCGTCCCAACTTCCAGTAGAATTCCAACAGATAGCCATTGGTGACACATGACGCTTTGAGACGATGGCTGTAGAAACGTTCCTTGAGTTCTACAAGCCAATCCTTATAGTCACTATCATTATGAAGAACTACCGCCAAGTCTATATTTTTATTTGCCATTTTTATATTCTTTATTTACGCCACAAATATAATGTTTTATCGTGATAATTCATCGTTAACAAAAAACTTTTTGAATAAGATGGTAACTATTTAGACAAATAAAACCATCTTTACTTTTACTTCCACCAGTACTTGTTGCGGTAGTACTCCAGTACTCGCAGAGAGATTACTCCAGTTTAGCAGCGAGATTACTCCAGTACTGTGGTGAGATTACTCCAGTACTGCTGCGGTAGTACTCAAAAAGGGTACGCTTAGGGGTGTGCAACAACGCTTTTTATAGCTGCATCGTGACCACTTCGGCGTTCGCCATGCGTGGCGTTTCGTTCATCGGCGTGCCGCTATGCACGCTTCTTATCGCCTTGTTCGTTATGCCGTGTCCCACGGCAAGCACGGTTTTTCCCTCATAATTATCCCTCACAAACTGCAGGAATGCAGCGGCACGCGCCCTCAGAGCATCGAGCGACTCGATGTCGTCGGTCCACCGAGCATCCTTTAGGTCGGGGATATATCTGCCTGTGAAGCTGCCCCAGTCGCGCTCGCGCAGCAACTTTGTCTGCACGATGGCATCGGGCGACACGCCGTGCGCAGCCGCCAGTATCACACACGTGTCGAAAGCGCGCTTTAGGTCGCTCGACACGAACACGTCGATGGGCGTGTCTTTCAGCTCGGCAGCGAGGGCGCGTGCCTGCCCGATGCCGTTCGGGGTCAGCTCGCCTTGAGTCTGCCCCTGCATAATCTGGCGCACATTGTCGACGGTCTCGCCGTGGCGCACAAGAAGAAGGGTTGTCATATCGTTGTTTTTTTTTAGGAGCAAAGACATGGGAAGGCTGCGTGGTATGGGCAAGATGCCCATACCTCCTACCTTTTTACTTTTTTACCTTTTTACTCTTTTACTTTTAAAAGCACTTTCACCGCTTCGCTCACTGTCGGCACACCGCTCACCACCATTGAGCATTTGCCGTTCACCTCCTTGAGGTTGCAGCGGCGTGCGTTGGCAGCGATGAAGTCGAGTGCCTTGCCGAAGGTGGCACTGCGGTAGTAGGCAGAGTTGGGGTTGCTGACGAACTGCATCTGCATACGTCCCTGTTTGAGTATTATCTTCTCGCAGCCGAGACTCTTACCGTAGCGGCGCAGTGCCACCACTTGCAGCAGTTCCTCGCCCTCGTGCGGTATGGCACCGAAGCGGTCGATGAGTCGCTGGCGGTAAGCGTCGAGCTCGTCGTCGTTGTCGATGTTGTCGAGCTCGCGGTAGAGCAGCATACGCTCTGCGCTGCCCGGCACATAGGTATCGGGGAAGTACATCTCGAGGTCGCTCTCCACGGCACAGTCCTCTACGAAGGCATCGCCCGTGAGGTTGTTGCCCTGCGCTATCTCCTCGGCGTACATGTCGGCGAACTCGTCGTTCTTCAGTTCGGTGACCGCCTGATTGAGTATCTTCTGATACGTCTCGTAGCCCAGGTCCTCCATAAATCCGCTCTGCTCGGCACCGAGCAGATTGCCGGCACCGCGGATGTCGAGATCCTGCATGGCGAGGTTGAAGCCGCTGCCCAGTTCGGAGAAGTTCTCCAAAGCCTCCAGTCGGCGGCGTGCCTCGGAGGAAAGCACCGACTTAGGCGGTGCAAGCAGATAGCAGAACGCCTTGCGGTTGGAGCGACCCACGCGACCGCGCATCTGGTGGAGGTCGGAGAGTCCGAAGCGGTGGGCATCGTTGATGATGATGGTGTTGGCGTTGCTGATGTCGATGCCGTTCTCGACGATGGTCGTAGAGAGCAGCACGTCGTAGTCGTAGTTCATGAAGCCGATGAGAATCTTCTCAAGCTCCTCGGGCGACATCTGTCCGTGTCCGATAGCCACACGCGCGTCGGGCACGTATTTCGTTATGAGCGAGGCAATCTCGGGCAGGTTGCTGATGCGGTCGTTGACGAAGAACACCTGTCCGTTGCGCGACATCTCGAAGTTGATGGCATCGGCTATTATCTCATGCCCGTACACGCCCAACTCGGTCTGTACGGGGTAGCGGTTGGGCGGCGGCGTGCGCATGATGCTCATGTCGCGTGCGCCCATCAGCGAGAACTGGAGCGTGCGCGGTATCGGCGTAGCCGACATGGTGAGCGTGTCGACGTTGGTTTTCAGCGTGCGCAGCTTCTCCTTTGTAGAGACGCCGAACTTCTGTTCCTCGTCGATGATGAGCAGTCCGAGGTCGTGCCACTCCACAGCCTTTCCTATCAGCTTGTGCGTGCCGACGAGTATGTCTATCTTGCCCGCCTTGAGGTCGGCAAGCACCTCGCGCGTCTGCTTCGCCGTGCGGGCACGCGAGAGGTAATCGACACGCACCGGCATACCCTTCAGACGGTCTGAGAACGTCTTGTAGTGCTGGAAGGCGAGCACCGTTGTGGGCACGAGCACTGCCACCTGCTTCGAGTCGCACGCCGCCTTGAACGCTGCACGTATAGCCACCTCGGTCTTGCCGAAGCCCACGTCGCCACACACCAGGCGATCCATCGGTCGGGCAGACTCCATGTCGGCCTTCACGTCGTGCGTGGCACGCTGCTGGTCGGGCGTGTCCTCGTAGAGGAACGACGCCTCAAGCTCGTGCTGCAGATAGGAGTCGGCAGAATAGGCGAAGCCTTTCTCGTGGCGACGCTTGGCGTAGAGCTTGATGAGGTCGCGCGCAATGTCCTTGATGCGCTTCTTCGTGCGCTCCTTCAGCTTCTCCCATGCACCGGTGCCGAGCGTGCTGAGTCGGGGCGGTTCGCCCGTGTCGCTGCGGCGGTACTTTGATATCTTGTAGAGCGAGTGGATAGACACGTCGACGATGTCGCCACGCTGATAGTAGAGGCGTATCATCTCCTGGTAGGAGTCGCCGACAGGCACGCGCACCAAGCCGCCGAACTTGCCGATGCCGAAGTCGACGTGCACGATGAAGTCGCCGAGTTCCATCTCCTGCAGCTCCTTCATCGTGAGTGCCATCTTGCCCGTTCGGGCTGCGTCCGACTTCAGGTTGTACTTGTGGAAGCGGTCGAATATCTGATGGTCGGTGAAGAAGCACAGACGCAGGTCGTTGTCGGCGAAGCCCTCGTGCAGAGTGCGGTTGACGGGAGTGAAGGGGAGTGCTGAATGTTGAATTTTTTGCTGCAGCTCCTCACTGTCGAAAATATCGCGCAGGCGTTGTGTCTGCTTCTCCGAGTCGGCGAGGATGTAGAGCTGGTAGCCCTGCAGAAGATAATCGTCGAGGGTCTGGGTGAGCAGACTGAAGTTCTTGTGGAAGAGTGGCTGCGGCGAGATGTGGAACTCGATGGATACCTGCGGTGTACCCGTAGGCTTTGCGCCGAACTCCACGAGGCAGAAGCGGCATATCTCCTCGCGGAAGCGCGTGGGCGACACGAGGTTGTTCTCCTTGCGCATGTCGCGCATTATCTGCTGCTGCTCCACCTCCGTAGCACCCTCCAAACGTTCGGTCATGGCTTGCTGCGAAAAGCCGTCGTTGTATATCTGCTCGATGGTAGAACAGAGATAGAGGCGGTCTTTCATCACGAGCAGCGCGTCGTCGGGCAGTAGCGACGTGAACGGCTGCTTCTCCTCGGTGAGCTGCGCCAGTTCGGGCACGATGCGCACCTGCTGCTTCGCGTCCTTCGAGAGCTGATCGGCTACCTCGAACGTGCGTATGGTGTCCACCTCGTCGCCGAAGAAGTCGATGCGGAACGGCAGCTCCGACGAGTAGGAATAGACATCGATGATGCTGCCACGCATTGCGAACTGACCCGGCTCGTAGACGTAGTCGACCTCCTTGAAACCGAACTCGCGCATCTGGCGTCCGAGGTCGGCAAAGTCGATGATGTCGCCAACGGCGATGTTGATGGTGCGCTCGTCGAGGCGACGCTTCGACACGACAAGCTCGCTGAGTGCCTCGGGGCAGGTCACAACGTAGAGAGCTTCAGCAGCACTGTCTGCATTCTTGCCTGCGCCCTTGCCCGTTGATGCCTTCTGCGTGTCGACAGAGGTAAGAGCCGCGAGACGACTCAACGTCTCGGTGCGCAAAATCTCGTTGGCTGCGTCGCGCTGTCCGTACTTCACCGCACGACGGTAGGACGACGGGAAGAAGAGCACGTTGTCGGTGCCGAGTATCTGCGTCAGGTCGTGGTAGAAGTAGCCTGCCTCGTCGTTGTCTTGAAGGATGAAAACGGCAGTAAGAGTTTTGAGTTTTGAGTTTTGAGTTTTGAATTGTTGCGCCGATTCGGCGCAATTTTGAGTTTTGGGTTTTGAGTTTTTCTTCCCGTTAAGTCGTTCGGCTACGGCGGAGAAAAACACAGGAGCCGATGAGGCAAGTAGTCCACCGAGGAATACGTGTCTCACCGACTCATCGCTGATAGCTTTCAAAAAAGCCCCGCACTGTGGCAGGGCTGTATAAATGTTGCTGATGTTTCTTATTTCCATAGAATCGGGTGGGTAGTTTAGTGCTTCGCCTCAGGATACTTTCTGAACCAGCCGTCCCATCTGAGTCGCATCACGCCGAAGAATGCCTCACCGAAGATGCCACCGCTCATCTTGCTGACACCCTCGCGACGGTTGACGAAGATGACCGGCACCTCCTTTATCTTGTAGCCCATCTTGTAAGCCGTGAACTTCATCTCTATCTGGAAGCCGTAGCCCTTGAAGCGCACCTTGTCGAGATCGATAGAAGAGAGCACGCAACGACGGTAGCACTTGAAGCCGGCTGTGGTGTCGTGCACCTTGAAGCCCGTAACCATACGCACGTACTTCGACGCGAAGTAGCTCATCAGCACGCGACCGATAGGCCAGTTGACAACGTTCACGCCACTCACGTAGCGCGAGCCGATAGCCACGTCGTAGCCCTCGTCGTGACAAGCACTGTAGAGGCGTGGCAGGTCGTTGGGGTCGTGAGAGAAGTCGGCATCCATCTCGAAGATGTAGTCGTAGCCGTGCTCAAGCGCCCACTTGAAGCCTGTGATGTATGCTGTGCCAAGACCCAACTTGCCACTGCGCTCGAGGATGAAGAGGCGGTCGCCGAACTCATCACTGATGAGGTGCTTCACGATGGCTGCAGTGCCGTCGGGACTACCGTCGTCGATGACGAGGATGTGGAAACACTTCTCAAGTGAGAACACCGCGCGTAGGATCTTCTCGATGTTCTCCTTCTCGTTATATGTCGGTATGATTACTATACTATCGCTTTTGTTCATTGTTTTGCTATTGAATGGTTTTACATTGTCAACTCGTAACTCGTCAACTAATATGCAAATATACTAAATGTATTCGATACGAGTGCCGCCGTAGCGTTAAAAAACGTGTTTTCGGGAGTTTTACTGATCGGGGTTCTCCACAAAGCCCTGATATTGCTCCTCCAGTCCGCCCATCACCACCTTGTAGCTCTCTTCCTCAAGATACTTGATGTTGTCCGTACCCTTGCCAACAGGCAGTATCGGCTTGTGTATGGTGAGACGGAGCGGATGCCAAACCACCCACTTCATATCGCGAGTGCGAGGCATGATGTCGAACGAGCCATTGATGGTGAGCGGCACAACGGGCAGCTCGATGTCGTCGGCGAGCATGAAGGCTCCGCGCTTGAATACGCCCATGTGTCCTGTGAACGAGCGTGCCCCCTCGGGGAACACCACGAGCGACATACCACCCTGCAGCGTCTGTCTGGCGCGGTCGTAGGTCTCGCGTATCTTGCTTGCGCCACGCTTGTCGACGAAGATGTGGTGAGCCGACTCGCACGCCTTACCAACGAACGGCATCTGGCGTAGCTGGCGCTTCATCATCCACTTGAAGTTGCGCGAGAGGAAGCCGTAGATAAGGAAGATGTCGAACGCTCCCTGGTGGTTGGCCACGAACACATACGACTGGCCCTTCACAAGGTTCTCGCGTCCCTCCACCTTCACCGGCAGCAAGAGTATGCGTATGATGAACTGCGCCCACCACTTGCCGGGGTAGTAGCCCCAGAAGTGACCATTGCCTAAGGTGCAACCGATTGTAACCATCAAGCTGGTGATGAGGGTGTAGACAGCTATCAAAGGGAGAGCTATCAAGAGCTGATATATACGATACAGATATTTCATTGCTTTTTTACCTTTTTACTTTTTTACTTTTAACGTGATTTCCACAATCTCCGGTTTCATGTGGAAGCGGAACGGTAGGAAGCCTCCCACGCCCGTAGACACAAAGAGGAAGCGTTTGCCCTCGCTATACAGTCCGGCATCCTCGCTGTTGACAAGACTTGTGGGTCGCCAGCCGAAGAGCGACAACTGTCCGCCGTGGGTGTGTCCGCTCAGCGTTAGTTGCGCTGTACATTGTGGCAGTATGTGGCGGCGCCATGCCGACGGGTCGTGCTGCATCATAATGACGAACGATTCGGGCGATATGCCGTGCAGTGCCTTGCGATAGTCGGCTTTGCAGGGGAACGGCGGACGACCGTCGTTCTCCGTTCCGGCTATCACTATCGAGTCGGCTCCGCGACGCAAGATGCGACGCTCGTTGAGCAGCAAGTCCCAGTTGAGCGAAGCCTCGAACGAACGTGTCATACGCTCCATACTGCGCTTCTGCTCCGCCGTGGCTGTCTTCACATAGTCGGCGTAGTCGTGATTGCCAAGCACGGAGAAGATACCATCGACCGGATGCAGATGAACCAACGTGGGCGCATGACGCACCAACTCCTGTGGGCGCATATTCTGTAAGTCGCCGGTGAAGAGAATAGCATCGGGATGTAGCTCGTTCACCTGTGCCACCATGCGCTGAGCAAACTCCTGCTTCATTGAGCCGAGGTGCATGTCCGAGAGCTGCACGATGCGATAGCCGTCGAAGGCTTTCGGCAGACTGTCGAACTCGAGCGTAACGCGCTTCACGTGCAGCTGGTCGGGACCCACCATCGTGCCCATGAACAGCACATAGAACCATCCGAGCACAAGCACCAGTCCGGTGTGGTTGCCCCAGTTGGTGCGCAACTTCAGCAGTCGCTTGACAGCCAGTCCGGCGAGCGACGCCAAGGTGAAGACCACCTTCGGCACGATGAGCAACCCGAGCATGAACAGATACACGTTGAAGAGCGTGAGGTTATCGGGCGCAAAGTTGCGCATCATCGAATAGGCTGCGGTACAGGCTATCATAGCGGCTCCCGGCACCCACCACAACAGACGCATCCAAAGCGTCATGTCGAAGCGCCAGCGCAGATAGCGTCTGTATATGTACAGGTCGGGCAGCAGCGTGAGCAGCAGTATGAGTATTGATATCCTTGCGATCATTATGTTCCATTTTATGGCACGTTTTCTCGCCATGGCATAACTCGAGCAAGCTCGGTTCTGCTCATTTGGCTTAACGAAAACGTTCCTTGTAAACTTGCGATAGTGTTGTTACAGAGTTTTCATCTATTTCAAAAACCTGCGTATGAGCTCCACGGGCAGTCCGCGACGGTGCGCATAGTCGCGCAACTGGTCTTCGCCGATGCGCCCCAGTTCGAAGTAATGCGCCTTCGGGTGGGCGAACATCAGTCCGGACACCGATGCGTGGGGCTTCATGGCACCACTCTCGGTGAGTCGGATGCCAATCTGCTTGAGGTTGATGAGCCGGTCGATGATGAAGTTGACACTCGTGTCGGGCATCGACGGATAGCCCACAGCCGGACGTATGCCTTGAAAATCCTCGCGCAGGAGTTCGGCTACAGACAGATTTTCGTCGGGTGCATATCCCCATAGCGAGCGACGTACCTCCATGTGAAGCACCTCCGCCGTAGCCTCAGCGAGTCGGTCGGCAAGCGTCTGCGCCAGCATACGCTGATAGTCGTCGGTAAGGAAGTCGTGCTCCAACGCCAGGTCGACCGTAGTGGCGAACACTCCTATGCGGTCTGTCACGCCCGAAGCCTGCGGACGGATGAAGTCGGCAAGCGATAGGTTCGGCTCGCCCTCACGTGTGGGATGTTGCTGACGCAGCATAGGCAGCCGCACATCGTCAATGAGTATGTCGTCGCCGTCGCTGTTAGCATCGAACAGGCCTACGGCAGCGTGTGTCTGGTAGCGCGTCTCCAAGCTGTCGAGCATCTGCTCTGCCTCCGCCCGCATTCGGTCCTTAGCCTCCTGCGGCTTGCCCGAGAGCCCCCAGGCGAAGTAGAAGTAGAGCCAGTTGATGTACGGACGCAGGGTGGAGATGTTATAATCGGTATATTGCAGCATCGTCGGTCTACTCTCTAAAGCGCACCGCCTCGCCACGGCTCGACGCATCGAACGCCCAATTGTTATATATAATCTGTCCGTTGCACATCGTGGTGCGCACCTGCCACTGATAGGTATGACCCTCCATTGGACTCCAGCCGCACTTGCTCTGTATCGTCTCCGGCGTTACAGTCCACGGAGCGTCGGGCTTCACGATGACGAGGTCTGCCTTGTAGCCATTGCGCACAAAGCCACGCTTCGACACCTCGAAGAGCGTAGCTGGGTTGTGCGCCATCAGTGTGACGAGGCGCTCCATGCTGAGCACACCTTCGTCCACAAGTTCGAGCATTGTGACAAGCGAGAACTGCACCATAGGCATACCCGAAGCAGCGCGTGCACATCCGCCCTCCTTGTCCTTCAGCAGATGAGGTGCGTGGTCGGTGCCGATGGTTGTTATGCGTCCGTCGGTGAGAGCGTGGCGCAGTGCGTCGCGGTCGGCAGCCGTCTTGATGGCAGGGTTGCACTTTATGCGTGTGCCGAGGCGAGCGTAGTCGTCCTTTGTGAATACGAGGTGAGCCACGACTGCCTCTGCCGTGATGCGTGGCGAAGAGCCGAACAGCTCCAGCTCGCGTGCTGTGGTCATGTGTGCCACATGCAGACGCGCACCAGTCTGTTCAGCGAGGTCTACGGCGCGCTTTGTCGACTCGTAGCACGCTTCTTCGGAACGTATCTCAGGGTGGTGCTCAACGGCGGGATCGTCGCCGTACAGCTCCTGTGCGTGCTTCATATTGCGGTTGATGATGTCGGTATCCTCGCAGTGAGCCATCAGTGGCAGTGTCGCCTTGCTGAACAGTTCGTGTAGCACGTCCTGTCTGTCGACGAGCATGTTGCCCGTAGACGAACCCATGAAGAGCTTTATGCCCGGCACGCGGTGTGGGTCGATACCGGTGACGCAGTCGATGTTGTCGTTTGTAGCTCCGATGAAGAAGCTGTAGTTGACGTGCGACTTTTTGGCTGCGTCCTCAAACTTAGCGTTGAGTGCTTCCTCGGTTGTAGTCTGTGGCTTGGTGTTCGGCATGTCGAAGTAGGTGGTGACACCGCCGTAAGCCGCAGCACGACTCTCGGTCTCCATGTCCGCCTTCTCGGTCAGTCCGGGGTCGCGGAAGTGTACATGACAGTCGATCACTCCCGGCATAACAAAACACCCCGTGGCATCTACGATGCTATCGTAGTCGCCACGAGGTGTTTCTGTACCTTCTATAATGTCTGTAATGGTGTCGCCGTCGACAACGAGGGACGCTACTCGCGTAGCCCCCTCGTTGACAAGCTTACCACCAAATACTAATGTTTTCATATTTCTTAGATATAGTTACTGTTCGTTGTTAGCGTATGCTATTCGCTGGCAGCGGGCTGTGCCAGCTCGTTCGGTGTCGGTCCGTCGGGCATCGAAGGAACGGTAGCAGCACCGGCAGGCGCATTGTTCACTTCTTTCATGCCGTTCATAATGGCTTGGTTCTCCAGAGCCTTCTGATAGTAGTCCTTCACGTATGGGTCGTTCTTGAACTTGTCGGTGGCTTTGCTCATGATGTCCTCTATCCACGGTGTGAGTTCGGGATAGCGATAGCCGATGGTCATCATGAAGAATACGCCCGGACCAAGCACGTTGTCGAAGTTCTCGGTGACGAATGTTGTGACGAGCTTGTCCTCTTCTGCCATGAGTCGCACTGCCTCGGCGTTGATGTGGCGTGTCACTGCCTCCATATCGCTACCATCCATGATGGCGCGGTCGTGAGTGTGCAGCAGTTCGGCTTCCTGATTTTTCAGCTGGTTGTACTTATTGAAGAACTTAAAGAGCTCGTCGTTGAGCGGTGTGCCACTCACATTCTGCTGTGTGTTGTCGAGTTTTATAGTGATGTCGCCACTTTCGATTACGAGTGGCAGTATGCTCTCGTCGTCCATGAAGATATTGGCGAGGCGCACGGTGTCGAACGTTCCGCAGAACTGAAACTGTCCGTGTACGACATCGCAGGAGTCAATCTTCTTGAAGTCGTTATTGCTTAGCACCTTCAAGTAGAGCATACGACCATCGAGTGTGGACACGTTCGAGGAGCCTTGTATGTTGTACGAGCTGGAGCATGATGCCAATGCTATTATACAGAGTAAAGCGTAAAGTAGCTTCTTCATTATCTTGAGTTTTTATTGGGTTCTTATTGTTTTCTTATTGTCTGTCTGTGGCTGGAGCATCGTCCTGCTCTTCACTGTCGGCTTCGTCCTCCACTGCGTCTTTCTTCAACTCCGATGCAATGCGGTGCATAGAGTACATCTCGAGTATGGCTGCAGCGAGCAATAGCAACACCCATTTGTTGTAAACTACGTTGAAGTAAGTGATGGTGTCGGCGAAGTAGTCCTTGAGCCACATGTTAGCACTGTCTACCATGAGCAGACCTGCCAGTACGAAGAAGATGTCGGCGAAGGTCATTATCTTCTTGAGTCGCTTGATGGTGGGGTTATGTCCTTCGTATGCCTGGTTCACCTGCATCGCTGCAAACAGTAATGCTCCGACAAGGAATATCCAGCATACAATCTGCTGTGCGAACATAAAGACGAAGCAGCCAGCTCCTATCACCATTAATACGCCTCCGATGAGGAATAGCGCGCTTTGTATAGTATTTAGTTGTTTCATTGTAGTTTACTCTTTTGCTTTTTCAGGTTGGGGGTCGTCGCTAAGCACATAGATATCCTCGTCGTCAGCCTTCATAAAGTAGCGTTCGCGTGCTATCTTCTGAAACGCTTGCGGACCCTGTCGCATCTCCTTCAGCTTCTTCAGGTCGCTTTCGTTCTGCGCATTATACTTCGCTATTTCCTCCTCCAGGTCGCTGATTTGCATCTCGAGTTGGAAACGATGCAGGAAGCTATTCTCATCAACAAAGCCCACGGTGAGCACGCCGATGATTATGGTTATGGCATATTTATAATGGCTTATCAAAGCCAAAATGAGTTTCAAACGCCCCATTTTCGTTCTATATTATATATAATGTGTGAATATCGAAAGGCGCATCAACCCTTTATTGACTCGCCTTTTCAGTGTTGCAAACTTACTACAAATTTTTCATATTCCGCCCGCTACGCACATTTTTTAGGGTTTATTATACAAACAAATTGTTTGAATATGCAAAATTTAGTTAACTTTGCACCCAGTTTATATAGTGTAGACTAAGGGGTGGCGGAATATTTGCCGTCTGAGAACATACCCTCAGAGCTGATCCGGATAATACCGGCGTAGCGATAAGGTACAGATACGAACGGTTTTCTTTATTTCAAAAGCCCTTATAGTCTTATTATTGGATAACAACATCAACTTTAAAAAAGATGAAGAAAATCATTGGAGTAGCCTTGGCTGCTGCGTGCACTTGCCCTTCGCAAGCTGCTGGCGAGCAGAACAAGCTCGACACTACCCGTGTGAACAACCTCAACGAGGTGGTAGTAAAGGCTGTAAGAGCCCCGAAGAGTTCACCATTTGCAGTAGAAAACATCAATAAGCCTGAGCTTGAGCGCTTCGCTACCTCTGGTAGAGAGCTACCTATGCTCTTCGCTCGCACACCGGGCGTGCTTGCATGGAGCGAGAACGGCGTGGGTACTGGTACTGTTTATATGCGTATGCGTGGTGCTGCCGGTAGCCGCATTAACGTAACGGTAGACGGTGTACCTCTCAACTCGCCTGAGGACCAGTGCGTGTTCTGGGCAAATATGAACAGCTATGCAGCCCTTATGGGTAGCGCACAAATTCAGCGTGGCATCGGTTCATCAACCAACGGCGACGGAGCCTTCGGTGGTGCGGTGTCGCTTGCTACAACTGCGCCGTCGCTGAAGCCAACCGTAGAGGTTACTGGCTCTTACGGTTCGTTCAACACATACCGCTTTGGCGGCAAATTCTCAACGGGTCTGCTCTGGGATCACCTCGTACTCGACGGTGCTTACCACGAGACCAATACCGACGGATACATCCACGGCACAAGCGGACGCTCAGGTTCGTACTACGGCGGACTGACATGGTTCGGCGACCGCTTCAAGATTTCGTATAAGAACATCGGCAACTTCGAGCACACAGGTCAGGCATGGAACGGCGTGCCAGCATGTAACTACGACGGCGATACCGACCTCAAGGCATGGGGCATCAAGAGCTATAAGGATATGTGGAAGCATGGATTGGGCAAGTTCAACCCGCTCTACGAGTCGCTCAACATCCCGATGGATGACAACTGGGCACCCGATCCAAGTAAGCCGCTCACAACAGAACGCTACAAGATGCGCGACGGCTCATACTGGGATAAGACCACTGACAACTTCGAGCAGAGCCACAACATCCTCAACTTCACATGGCAGCCTACCGACCGTTGGAGCCACTCCGTAACAGCTCACTACACATACGGCTACGGCTACTACACCGAGTTCAAGCAGAACACAAAGTTGGCTTCTAAGTTTGGCATCAACGAGATGTACGTAAAGGACGGCGAACTGAAACTGGTTAAGTCGGATGCTATCCGCAAGAAAGGACTCACACAGAACAACTATGGCGCTCTCTACAACGTGAACTATAAGGATGCCCTGTGGGATGTTACGGGCGGTCTTAGTATGCAGCTCTTCCGTTGCAACCACTGGGGCAAGGTGACATACATAGCTGACAAGACTCTCGAGGAAAAGTACTTCACTAATGGTCGCTACAAGTACTACGACTCTGACGCAGACAAGAACGACTGGAGCTGGTTCTTCAAGGCTAACCGCAAGTTCGGCAAGGGTTGGAACTGGTTCCTCGATATGCAGATGCGCTATGTCAACTATCAGACCGACGGCATCAACGACCACTTCGAGCAGGGTGCCGACGGCAACTACAAGAACCAGAGCATCAACATCAACGAGAACTACTTCTTCGTCAACCCGAAGGCTGGCATCAGCTACGATGCTAACGGACATAAGGTTTACGCTTCTATCGCCTACGCCAACCGCGAGCCGGAGCGCAACAACTTCACCGACAACATCGGCTACGGCAATCCGTCGCCTGAGCGTCTGCTCGACATCGAGTGGGGTTATCAGTATCAGGGCGAGAACTGGTTCGCAGGTGTCAACTTCTACTACATGAAGTACGTCAACCAGTTCGTGATGACTGGTGAGAAGAGCGACATCGGCGAGGCACTGACACGCAACATCAAGGACTCTTATCGTCTCGGTGCTGAGCTGTCAGCAGGCTGGAGCCCACTCTCATGGCTCTCTGTAGAGGGTAACGCCGCGCTGAGCCGCAACCGTCTGCATAACTTCAAGGAGTGTGTCGAGAGCTGGGATGGTGCTGCCGTATGGAACACATACAAGAGCTCTACCATTGCTTTCTCGCCGTCGGCTATCCTCAACGGCTTCGTAGATGTTCACTTCGCTGGTTTCCGCGCCACATGGCACACCAACTTCGTCAGCAAGCAGTATCTTGACAACACCGAGAGTTCTGATCGCTCACTGCCCTGCTATTCGCAGACTAACGTGAACGCTTCGTACACATTCAACTTCGCTAAGCGTATGCTTGGCTTGAAGCAGATTGTGCTCGGTGCCGACTTCAACAATATATTCAACCGTCACTATGCAGCTTCTGGCTACGTCTACTACGATTGGTACAACCAGGGTAAGCGCAACTCTACCGTGGCTTACATCCCAATGGCTGGTTTCAACTGCATGGGAACTGTAACACTGAAGTTCTAAAACCTCGTCCCTCCCCCGTCGGGGAGGGGCTGTTTTTTTTATAAAATGACAGATTTTCTCTCCACTCATTGGCTCGACATCGTCACAACAATCCTCGGGCTCATCTATCTCATTCTCGAATACCGTGCGAGCATCGCGCTGTGGGTTGTAGGCATCGTGATGCCAGCCATGGACATTTACCTCTACTGGAGCCATGGTCTCTATGGTGATGCCGGCATGGCTGTCTACTACACGCTTGCCGCAATATACGGCTATGCCGTGTGGAAGTTCGGAGCGAAATGGAAGGCAATGATTAAACGCAAAGGCTCTGATAAGAAAGAAGGCGCAAGCGCGGTTAGTGGTTCTTCCGACGAGCTTCCTATAACGTTCTTTCCTCGCCGCCTCATCTTGCGCACGCTCGGCTTTTTCTTCCTTGCCTGGGCTGCCACATATTATGTCTTGGTGGCTTACACCAACAGTACGGTTCCCTTGCTCGATGCTTTCACCAACGCTCTGAGCTTCGTCGGCTTATGGGCATTGGCACGCAAGTATGTTGAGCAGTGGCTCTTCTGGATAGCCGTCGACGTTGTCTGCTGCTATCTGTACGTGGTCAAGGGCATACCGTTCAAGGCTGGGCTCTATGGGCTGTATGTGGTGATAGCGGTCATGGGATATTGGAAGTGGAAGGGGCTTGCGAAAAAGGCGCAGGTATAGAGAATCTAGAACATCTAGAAAATCTAGAAAATCTAGAAAATCTAGAATATCTAGAGAATCTAGAACGTCTATAGTTTCTCCTCCCCCAGCTGTTCCTTCAGCCTCTTTATCTCCTTTTCCTTTCCATAATACATTTTTAGCGCTCTTTGCTTTAAATCCTCGAAGGCTGCCTTCCACTTCGTAGCCTCTGCCTTCCACTTCGTAGTTTCAGCCTGTGCCTCAGCGAGGGATTGCTTCAGACGTGGCAGCTCTGCCTCCAGCTGTTTCAAGCGCTCGTCTTGCTGCTGGCGATATCCAGTGCGAGCGCGGTGCATACGCTCCTTTATGCCGCCCTCGGTGATAAACTCCTGCTCCAGTTTCTTCAAGAACGACATCATCATCCGGTCGATAAAGTGGCAGAGAGTGATGGCATAGTTGCACATCTGCTCGTCAGTCCACTGCGCGAAGAACGGCTCATAATCGGACAGGCGATTATGATAGCGACAATAGTTGAGCATATCAGCGTAGCGCGGTTCACCGCTAACGAAGAACTGTAGGTGACGCGACTTTATATAGTCCTCAAAGTCCTCGCGCAACTCCTTCAGCGAAGCGCGAGCCACGTTGAGTAGCTTCAGTTGCATCTCCGTGGAGGCGACACCGTCCGCCAAGCCTTCCACGATATTCTGCTTACACGAACGTGCTGCCTGTATCACTTGGTCGCGCGTGCGATCTTTGTATAAATGTATAAAGCGCTCACAGAAGGAGAACGCAAGCTGATATATCACATCCGACTTCTGATAGAAATAAAGCGCATCCCAATTGGCTTGCGATTTCAACACGTGCTGAGTATTCGAGGTTTCTGCCATAATAGAATAAGAGATGAATAGTTTGATTTGGTGCTGCAAATATAAAGAAAAAAGCAATAGAAAGTGCTTTTTATTGCGTACTTTTGCTTGCTCAAAACAAAGTGTACAGTTGACGAACAACCACTGCCAACTAAAACATAATAAACATGTGCAACCAACCACACACTCCCAAAAGCTTTGCATCGCTACAGCCGGACGGCTTCGATGCGGTCGTCGTAGCCGGTGGCGACTTCCCCACTCATGCTGTGCCACTTAGGCTCGTCGAACAGGCAAGGATGCTGGTGGCGTGCGACTCGGCTGGCGAGGAGCTGATACGACGCGGATATATACCGACGGCGATTATCGGCGACTGCGACTCGATGTCGCAGGAGTTTATGACAGCGCACCGCAACATTATATATAAGGTGGAGGAGCAGGACTACAACGACCTTACGAAGGCGACGCGCTTCTGCGTGGAGCGTGGATGCCGCCGCATCGCTTACGTCGGAGCGACGGGCAAGCGCGAGGACCACACATTAGGCAACATATCGCTGCTCGACTTCTATCGTCGCGAGATGCACATCGCGGCGTTGATGGCTACCGACCACGGCGTGTTCCTTTCGGCTTCCGGCACAACTGAACTTGCCACCTTTGCCGGACAGCAAGTGAGCATCTTCAACCTCACGTGCTCGCACCTTGAGGGCGACGGTCTGCGCTGGCAGCCGTATGCGTTCGCAGCGATGTGGCAAGGCACGCTCAACGAGGCGACGGGCGAGAGCATCACGCTGCGTGGCGACGGCAGCTACATGGTGTACGGCGTGTACGAGTAGGTGAAAAACGTGCCTGCTTATTTTGTAATTTGCCGAGTTTGTACTAACTTTGCACGCTCAAAACACCCCTTTCATCATTAATTATTTATATTTTTATGTTCAAAAACAATTTCAACGCACGCCCTGTGGCATTGCATTTCAAGCACTTCACGCACCGCAGCTACGCTCTTTTCAGCTGCCTGGGTCGCGAGGTGCTCATCTGCACGCTCAGTGTGGCTACGCTCACCAACGCCAAGGCAGATGGCATCAGCACGAAGCCGGTAGCGTCGGCTCTGGCTCTCGACTCGCTGAGCCGTGAGGAGGTGAAGCTCGACGAGGTGCTCGTAACGGGTTCGCGTGCTCCGCTCACTGCATTGCAGTCGGCAAAGATTGTGGCTGTCATTTCGCGCGACGACATTCAGCGTGCGGAAGCAGCGAGTGTCAACGACATTTTAAAGTTAGTCCCGGGCGTGGATGTCCGTCAACGCGGGGGCTTTGGTGTACAGACGGACATCTCCATCAACGGCGGCACGTTCGACCAGATCACCATTCTATTGAATGGCATGAATATTTCGAGTGCACAGACGGGTCACAACGCTGCCGATTTTCCAGTTTCGCTTTCCGACATTGAGCGCATCGAGGTTCTCGAGGGTGCTTCGGCACGTGTGTTCGGTTCGTCGGCGTTCAGCGGTGCCATCAACATCGTGACGCGTGCCGATGCCGAGAACAACGTAACGGTGGCTGCCGAGGGCGGTTCGTTCGGCACGTTCGGCGGCGACGCAAGCGTTAATCTTGCTACGGGTGCGGTGCGTCAGAAGCTGAGCGGTGGCTACACGCAGAGCGATGGAGGCACGGAGAATAGCGACTTCCGTCGTCGTCGCGCCTACTACACGGGCAGCTGGAAGTCGCGCTACGTAGACATGCAGTGGCAGGGCGGCTTCTCGTCACAGGACTTCGGTGCGTCTACGTTCTACAGTGCGAAGTTCAAGAATCAGTTTGAGGCTACACGCCGTTTCCTGGCGTCGGCACAGGCGGAGATAAAGCCGTGGGCTGACGAGCGTTTCGTGCTCACGCCGATGGTCTACTGGCATAAGGATGTAGACCACTACCAGCTCACAAAGGGCAAGGAGGGTGCTGCTGCCGGCGAGAATTATCACCGTCTCGACACCTACGGCGGCTCGCTCAACGCTCATACCTCGTGGCTGCTCGGCAAGACAGCGGCTGGCGTGGACGTGCGCCGCGAGCATATCCTCAGCACGGCGTACGGCGATGTGCAGCCGGAGGACAAATGGGTGGCTATCGGCGGCACCGACCGCAAGTACAACCGCCTCGGCGAGCGCACCAATACGAGTCTCTTCCTCGAGCATAACGTCATCGTGGGCGGCTTCACGCTGTCGGCTGGTTTGCTCGCCAACCGCAACACAGCGCTCGACGGCAAGTTCCGCCTCTACCCGGGTGTGGACGTGAGCTACCGCCCGAACGACGAGTGGAAGGTGTATGCTTCGTGGAACCGCGCGTTGCGCGTACCTACGTACACCGACCTTTATACCAGCAACTCGGTGCAGCAGGGCGACATTGCGCTGCGACCGGAGAAGAACGAGGCGTTCAAGGTGGGCACGCGCTACCGCACGCACGGCTTCGAGGCAGTGCTGAGTGGGTTCTACTCTAAGGGTACGGACATTATCGACTGGGTGTACCCTACGGCTGAGAGCAAGAAGTATCAGGCTATGAACATAGGTAAGCTCGACAACATGGGCTACTCCGTTGATGCTGCGCTGCACCTGCAGGAGTTGCTGCCGAAGTTCTTCATCACGCGCATAAAGGCTGGCTATGCGTTCATCCATCAGAAGCACTCTACCGACGGCGATGTCTTCGGTTCGCTCTACGCCTTAGAGTATCTGCGCCACAAGGCTACGCTGCAGGTTGACCATCGCATCTGGCGACAGCTCACGGCATCGTGGGCGCTGCGTTGGCAGGAGCGCATGAACGGTTATCATCCGTACACAAAGGTGGATGTGCGCTTGCAGTGGTCTGCGCCTACATACAATATATATGTAAAGGCTGACAATATCACCAACCACCACTACTACGACCTGGGCAACGTGAAGCAGTCGGGCATCTGGGTTATGGCTGGTGCAAGCGTGAAACTCAAGTTCTAACGCTCCCACAGAATAGAGGGAACTAAAACTCCCACAGATTTCACGGAATTCACGGAAGTACTTATAGAG
>UMGZ01059966.1_pt1 | contig 25215 bp, 22 predicted proteins | sample 1965421 | NCBI WGS metagenome assembly UMGZ01 (sample SAMEA4836087, study PRJEB28245) | human gut metagenome | biome: gut microbiome; material: fecal sample | place: Denmark | collected 2008
GATTGCCTACAAAATGAAGCGGGAAGGAAAGTACTTCGTGCAGATTGATACCTTCTTTCCCTCTTCGAAGACGTGCTCCTGCTGCGGCTTCAAGCTGGATAAGCTTGATCTGGCGAAGCGCGAATGGACTTGCCCGCACTGCGGCGCTCATCATGACCGCGACGCCAACGCTGCGGCCAATATCCGGGCCGAAGGCATCAGAATATTGAGGGCGGAGGGGCTACCCGTCCTGCGGAGAGAAATGTCCTCTCCTAAAGCTCGCTGAGGTCGTGTAAATCCCGGAGACATCCGGGTTGTGACCGAAGAAGCGAGAAGCCTCGCCCAATTCGAAGAATTGGACGAGGAGTAGTCACGGAAAGCTCAAAGCATCAATTGAAGACGATCGTCATGACGATGAGCATGAGGAGCGCGCCGATGACGGGAATCGCGGTTCGCCTCACGAGCGCGAAGGGAGAGAGCCCGGAGCAGCCTGCCACAGCGACCACGCAGGCCGTGATCGGCGACATGCAGCGCGCAATGCCGGTCGAGAGCTGCATCGGGATGAGAAGGAGCGTCGTGCTCACGCCGAACTGCTCGGCAAAGCCCGGCACGAGGGGCGCGAAGGCGAAGAAGGGAGCATTCCCAGACCCCATCACCACGGTCGCGACGGAAATGAAGGCCGTCATCACGATCATGATGGCGTAGGCGGGGAGACCGAGGTTCTTCGTGCCTTCAATCAGCGTGTCGATGGTGCCCGTTGCCATGAGGCCCTTCGCAAAGAGTTCGCCCGCGACGATGAGCGTGATGACGGTGGCGAACTGCTTGCCCATCATGAGGAAGAATTCCATGCCGGTGTTGAGGACTTCCTTAGCGTTCTTGCGGCAGAGCTCGCAGACGATCGCAATGATGAAGGAAATGAACATCGCCGTCGGGACGTCGAGCTTCACGCTCGCGATCACGAAGGGATTGAAGACGATGAGGAGAACGAGCGGAATCGTCGGAAGGAGACCGTACCAGACCGGAGCATTCTTCGTGTCGACGCTGTCGGCGGTCTTCACGTCGCCCTCGACCTTCCAGGCTTCAGCGCCGTCCTTCTTGTCGAAATACTTCTGCGTGAAGTAGTGGAGCACGGCAATCGTGATGCCGACCGCGATGCCGACCGGGATCTGGTAGTCGATGAAGTAGGTCATCGTATCCATGCCGGCGACCTGGGCCGCGTAGTTCGCGGCGCCCGAGGTCGGGCCCATGTCGAGGCAGGACACCGTGGCGATGAGTGCGGCCGCGGAAAGCGGCGAGTTCCCGAGGCGCACGAGCACCGGGTAGAGCGTCACCATGAGGAGCATCGCGAGGCCCGAGGCGCTCGGAATGAAGAGGTCCGCAAAGGCGCCCACCACGTAGCTTAAGGACAGCACCAGGTAGGGGGACTTGAGGAGTCTGAGCGGGCGCGAGAGGTAGTCGGCCATGATCGCGGAGGCGCCGATCAGCGACATGTAGCGCGAATAGCCGGCGGCCGACATGATGAGAAGACCGATGCCGGCCGTGCGCGACGACATGATCGACGTGATGCACTTCACGAGGTCGAAGCCGATGAAGCCCGTGCTCGAGACGCCCTTGGGAAGGATCTGGGCGCCGTTGGGAAGGAGCCCGAGAAGATCCATGACGACCGCTCCTGCGAGGAGGATGAGGCCGCCCAGGAAGAGGACGAACTGGGCTTTGAATTTTTTAAGTAGGATCCGGACGATGACGATCGTCACGATGAGAGAGAAGATTACGCCGATCATGGCTTTTCTTCCTTTTTTGCTGGGTGGTCGGGTCTGAGAGGAGAGGTTGTCCTGGAACGTCGCCGGGAGATGCCTTTAGCGGCGTCCTTTTCCGACGATGCGCGGCAATTTTTCCAAAAGTGCGCCCCCGCGGCATCGAACCAAGGTTCAAAGACGGATTGAATTGCGCTCCTCAGAATTGCTTCTGGATTTTTTCGGCAGCGCTGACATGAGATCCGCAGAGATTCTCTTCAAGCTGTCTTTTTCAAAGGAGCCCGTTATGTCGACCCAGCCTCGCGAGGAACTTCTTGAGCGCTTCCTCCGTTATGCCGCAATTTCTTCCCAGAGCAGCCTGAAGACCGGATCGGTCCCGAGCTCGGAGGGCGAGCGCGTGCTTGCCGAACTGCTCGCGGGGGAACTCCGCGCCTTCGGACTTGAGGATGTTGAGGTTTCGCCCTATGCGGTTGTGACCTCGAAGCTGCCCTCGAATCTTCCGGAAGGAAAGAAGGTTCCGGCGATCGGCTGGATCGTGCATATGGATACGGTCGACGTCGGTCTCTCTCCCGACATTCATCCGCATGTCGTCCGGAATTACCAGGGAGGCGACATTCTGCTGAATCCGGAAAAGGACATCTGGCTCCGTACGGCCGAGCATCCGGAAATCGAGCGCTATAAGGGCGACGACATCGTTGTTTCGGACGGGACGTCCGTTCTGGGCGCCGACGACAAGTCGGCCATCGCGAACGTCATGACGGCGCTCGACATCGTGATCCGTGAAAATCGTCCCCACGGCGACATCTACATCTGCTTCGTTCCGGACGAGGAGCTCGGCGAACAGGGCGCGAGAAAGCTCGACCTCGCGAAGTTCCCGGTCGACTGGGCCTATACGATCGACTGCTGCGAGCTCGGAGAAGTGGTCTGGGAAACCTTCAATGCGGGAAACGCCAAACTGACCGTCAAGGGAATTCCGGCCCACCCGATGTCCTCGAAGGGCGTGATGGTGAATCCGACCCTCGTCGTCCATGACTTCCTCAACATGCTCGACCGTGCCGCCACGCCGGAATGCACCGAGGGACGCGAAGGCTTCATTGTCGTGAAGGGCATCCAGTCGAACCCGTCGAAGGCCGTCCTCACGATGAAGGTGCGCGACCATAACCGCAAGCTCTATGAAGAAAAGAAGAATCTTCTCAGGGCCGCAGCGGAATTCCTGCGCGTGCGGCACCCCAGAGCCGGGATTGAGCTTGAGCTTTCAGACTCCTACGCGAACATAGCCGACGCGGTGACGAACGAAAACCGCCGCGGCATCGACTGCCTCTATCAGGCGCTCGAGGAAACGGGCGTTGAGGCGAAGACCAAGGCCATGCGCGGCGGCACGGACGGCTCCTACCTTTCCGTCAAGGGCGTGCTCACGCCCAACTACTTCACGGGTGCGCACAACTTCCACAGCAACTGCGAGTTCCTTCCCATGTCCTCATGGGAAAAGAGCCTCGGCGTGACGCTGAAGCTTATGGAAATCGTCGCTCGCGGAGAGTAAGAGTAGTCCCATAACGGCGGGCGCTGAAGGATGCGGCGTGTTCACGCGCGAAGCTTCAGCGCCCGTAATGTTTATGGAGTTTTTCAGGGATCTAAGTCTCTTTGAAAAAACTGCTGCCGCAGAAGCAATGCTCACCGGCGAATCGGATGGTCCGAGAGGTCGAAGCGGGCATAAAGCGCAAAAAGTCCCCGCAGCCATTCCATTGCCGGGACGCCGTCCATCCGTTCGTGCCAGATGAGGCGCGTATAGAAGGACTTCGGATCCTGTTCGCTCCTCGATGAGGGCATCATGACGGGGATGACGGCAATGGAAGGCGCAGCAAGCTTTTTCTGCATGCGGATTGCCGTCTGAAGCGGCAGGATCGCCATGAAGTCGGTGACCTGGAGTATCGACGGGACGCTCAGGAAAAACGGCACCGTTACTGCGCAGTCGAGGAAGCTTTCACCGAGGAAGTTTTTTTCGTCAAGAGAATAGAGGAGCGGGTCAGTGGACGTTTCGTTTGAAATCCGGATTTTTCTCCAGCACCTGAGGTCGTCGAGTCCAATCGAGCCTTTTTCGCGCCAGAGGGCTTCGAGCGGGTGGCCGGAGCGGACGCATACGGCGTAGCGGACCTGATAGAGCCTCAGTTCCCGGATGCCCGGAGGGAGCTCTCTTGAGGACGGGAAGATTGCGCAGTCGAGCGTCCCTTTTTCGAGCTTTTGCGTGAGATCGGGCGTGAGCTGGGTGATCTCAAGCCGCGCATGCGGCGCGAGTCTGAAGAAGGCTTCAATGACGTCCGTCATGACGGCGAAGATCGCGTTGTCTACCGCCCCGATGCGAAAGGTTCGGGTGAGTGTTGCCGGATCAAAAATCTCGGTCTGCCCGAGCTGGGAAGCGCGATTGACCAGGTCGATCACCTTGGGATAGAGCTGCGTTGCGCGTTCCGTCGCAACGAGTTCAGGCATGGATCTGAGAAAGAGCCGGTCGACAAAGGTTTCCCGGAGTTTCTTCAGAATTCTCGAGGCGCGCGAAAGGCTGATGCCGCAGCGGAGCGCGGCGCTCGAGAGCGAGAGCTCCTCATAGATTCTTGCGAAGAACCGCAGGTCTTCAAGCGTTAATTCGGAGAGTTTCTCGGAAACCGCAAAAGTCTCAGGCATATCTTGCAAATTCCTTCACGTTTCTCACCATGGTACCGCGTTGAGCCGGTTTCTACACTTCAACGCAATTCAGACAAGCAGTTCGTTCGCCTCGTGCAGCACCACCCTCGGAGCACCGGGTTTTGACCAGAACGCACGCTTTTAGAGAAGCCTTGACTTCAGAAAAGGAGAAGCATCATGAAGACACGCATGACTTGGATTGCCGTAGCCTGCGCCGCGGTCGGAATGGCCATTTCGTCGGGTGCCTGGGCGATCGGCGGCGCATCGGGCCCGCACGTGGGCTACCCGACAACGGGCAAGATCGGCGCAGTCATCCTCAACCCGTACGAACTCGCTCCGCTCACCGCCGTAATTAAGAATGGCGGCTACACGCTCACCGATGTGTCGGTGCGCATTGTTCCGAAGGAAGGCGGTCAGGAAATCAAGTACAAGGTGAGCGACACGCAGGTGCGCACGCACGGCGGCATCCCCGTCTTCGGTCTCTATCCGGACTACCGCAACACGGTTGAGGTTTCCTACACGCGCTACGCCAACGGCAAGTCGGAGCGCGTTGAGAAGGAGACCTACCGCATTTATGCGGGCCCGGCGAACATCCGCACCGCCGGCTATGCGGGCGTGACTTCCGTCTTCCCTAAGGCAGAGGTGAAGAAGATGGATCCGGCTTTCTCGGACCGCCTCTATCTCATCAACAACATGATCGCCGCGACGCCGGAATCGACCCGCGCCGTCTGGAACAACCCGATGGGCGGCGCGCTCGAATGGAACCGCTACCCGCAGAACGCCATCTACGATACGAAGGGCGAACTTCGCTGGTACATGGATCCGTCCACAATCTTCAACTATCACGACATCTACCGCGCCGGCATTATGATGGGCTTCCGCCAGAATAAGGACGGCGCCTTCACCTGGGGCTACGGCCAGCGCTACGTGAAGTACGACCTTATGGGCCGCGAGATCTGGAACCGTCGTCTTCCTGACGGCTACAACGACTTCTCGCACGCCATGGATCCGATGCAGAACGGAAACTACCTGGTGCGCGTGGCCTCCTCCGACCATGTCCGCGCCGACGGGAAGCACGTCCGCACGGTCCGCGACGTGATCATTGAGGTGGATCCCAACGGCAACGTGGTGGATGAATGGCGTCTCTTCGACATTCTCGACCCCTATCGCGACAATGTTCTGAAGGTCCTCGACCAGGGCGCCGTCTGCCTCAACATCGACGCTTCTCAGGCGGGCAAAACCCTTTCGGCTGAGCAGCTCGCCGAACAGGACAAGAGCGACAAGTTCGGCGACATCGTGGGTTCGGGCGCAGGCCGCAACTGGGTTCACGTGAATTCCGTCGACTACGACCCGACCGACGATTCGATCATCATCTCTTCGCGCCACCAGTCCGCGCTCATCAAGATCGGCCGCGACAAGAAGGTGAAGTGGATCATGGGTTCGCCCGAAGGCTGGAAGAAGGAGTTTGCCGACAAGGTACTGACGCCTGTAGATTCGAAAGGCAACAGGATCAAGTGCGAAGGTAGCAAGTGCGAAGGCGGGTTCGACTGGACCTGGACGCAACACACCGGCTGGCGCGTCGATTCGATGTCCGACAAAAAGACCTTCATTCTTTCCGTCTTCGACAATGGAGATGCCCGCGGCATGGAGCAACCGCCCCTTCCCGACATGAAGTATTCCCGCGCGGTCTTCTTCAGAATCGATCAGGAAAAGATGACCGTCGAGCAGATCTGGGAGTACGGCAAGGAGCGCGGCCACGAGTGGTACAGCCCCGTTACGTCGCTGACCGAATACATGCCCGACAAGAAGTCCGTCTTCGTCTATTCGGCAACGGCGGGCGCGTCCTTCAACTTCAAGACCGGCGCCTTTGAGTCTGCGCCCAATCCCTACATTGATGAATTCAAGTGGGGCGAGAAGGAGCCTTCCGTCGAAATCCAGTTCAAGGGAACTTCGGGCTACCAGGCAATGCCGGTGGATCTTTCGAAGGCCTTCAGCCAGTAATGGTGATGTGAACCCTCGGGATCCCTGAGATTCTCTGCCGCTCCGTGCGTCTTCCGGGCTGGTCCCGGGAGGACGCACGGAGTTTTTTTGGTGCGCCCGGCAGCACACGTGTGTTTATGTGGTGAAAGTCCACTGACCGCCCGAGAAGGGGAAGGTCTAGCGACTCGGCAGACATTGAGTTTCAGAGGCTCTACCCACGCATCAGCTTCGACGTCACGACGTGCAATTCGCCTGACGACTATATGCGGGGACAAACGGACATCATGTTCTACTACGGTCCCGTCGCTCAGCCGCACCTGGTTGCATATTGGGTTTCGAACGCCATTCTCATTTCTTGCGCCTCCCCCAAATATTAACGAAGCCATCATTTAGTTGATGCAACTCAGATAACATCATTGATTAACTTGAATTTTCATTGATCCATACGTAACTAATGGATGATTGCCTTAATATCTGGCTCGCTACGGCGTTCCCAAGCGTTCGGAAGATCTTCAGCGCTTTGCCGGCGTCGCTTTCTGCGGCAAACAGCGCGATCACGTCGAATATTTGGAATATCGAGGCGAAAAGGTTCACTTTTCCTGGAAGAGCGTGATCCGGTTCAACAACATTCTCTCGGTTAAGGCAGTGATCATCAAGGGCGGCGGGATTGCGCTCGACATTCCCCTTCACCACTGTTACGAAGAGCTCATGAACGGCACGCTCGTGCCGGTCTTCAAGACTTGGCATCCGCCGGTTTTGCAGAACTACGTCGCCGTCACGCGAGCCGCATCCCGTCTGAAGCGCATGCAGCTCTTTATCGAGTGGTACCTGAAGCAGAGGCAGGCCTTTGATGAAGAGCAGCGCATCGCCATCCACAAGCGATTCGGTATCACCTTCAACTTATAGCCATGAAGCCTCCTTCGACTTGTGCTGAGGGAGACTTCACAGGTAGTTATGCAACGAGGTCGAGGATGATTCCTCTTGGCCTCGTCAAATATTGTCTGGCAGACGCTCGGCGTTATGACACCATCACCCCGAAATCCCGTTGCAACCGCTGAATCATTTCTCCCTCAATTTATCGACGTCGACGGATATACCAGTCGACGAAGGTCGTGACGCGCTTTAACGTGGCAGATTCCTCTGTGGTGCCGATGTAATGGTCCAAGTTGGGTACGTGCCAGCCGTTGAGAATCGGTACTAGATTTCCCTTCAAGAGATCCTGATACCCGTGGATGCGGCTTTCGGGGCAGAATTCCTGATGATCCGGCTCAAAGCTTTGAAGCATCGGCGGGCTTTCTCCAGGATTTACACTCGCTTTTTCTTCTGAGACGGGTAATATGCGGGGCGCGGCATCAGACCGTCAGAAATAAGCACGCAGGATACAAGGAGAAAAAGCATGGCCCTCAAGAAAATCATCAAGGTCGAGGATCCCGACGACATCAGCTCCGGCTACGCCGGGAAAGTCATGGAATCGGTGAAGTTTGCCGCCCTCATCGCGAGCTTCACGGGCTTTGTGATCGGCATCGTTCTGAAGACGAGGCTCACGGAATTCGGCTCCGCCTCCTGGGGCGCGGACGCCTTTACGCTGGCGCTCTTCTTCATCGTTCTCTTCCTCGGTCTCTGGTTCACTGTGAAGGATCTCCCGGTGCTTTGCCGCGAGAAGGCGAACTTCAAAAATGCTGAGAATGTGGCTGATGTCACGGTGGCGGGCTTCGTCTTCATCCAGTATGCGGTCTCCTTCAGCTTCTGCTTCTTCTTTGCAGTGACGGTGGACGCTGCTACGAATCTCATCAATCCGCTCTTCGCGGGCGACTACATGCTCGACTTCCCGGCTGCAGTCTTCTTCTTCTACGGCGTCGTGCCCGCGGTGATCGTGAATCTCATTGCCGCCGCCGTCATGCGCTCGCAGATCAGAAAGAAGCTCCCGCAGGATTGAATTTCAACTGATCACTGAAAAGAAGCCGCCGGCGACCTTTGATGAGTCCCGGCGGCTTTTTAAATTGAGGAGAAGCCCTCCCGGGCTTTCTTCAAATCGTTATTTGGCCTGAGCCTTGGCTTCGCGCGCGGCATGGCGGTCGCGAAGGATGCCGATCACGTCGGCAAGCTCAAGGTCCTGATCCTGGAGCAGAACGAGGAGGTGGTAAACAAGGTCCGCGGCTTCGTTCTTCAGCTCCTCGCGGTCGTGAACGGTTGCGGCAAGCGCGGTTTCAACGCCTTCCTCGCCCACCTTCTGGGCAATGCGCTTCGTGCCGCGGGCATAGAGGCTCGCGGTGTACGAGGTCGCCGGATCGGCCGTGCGGCGGGATCCGAGAAGAAGCTCAAGGTCGCGCAGGAACTGCCACTTGGGCTCGAGGCTGCCGAAGCAGCTCGTCGTGCCGAGGTGGCAGGTGGGACCGTCCGCATTGACGAGAACGAGAAGCGTGTCGTTGTCGCAGTCCGTGCCGATGTCGACGAGGTGGAGGAAGTTCCCGGAGGTTTCGCCCTTCGTCCAGAGACGGTTCTTCGTGCGCGAGAAGAAGGTGACCTTCTTCGTTTCAAGGGTTTGCTTAAGCGCTTCCTTATTCATGTAGCCCAGCATGAGAACGCGTCCGGAGACGGCGTCCTGCACGATAGCGGGAATAAGTCCGCCCGTTTTTTCCCAGTCAAGCTTTGCCTGTGTTTCTTCAGTCAGCATGTTCTAACCTCAATTCCATTGTCGGCGAGATAGCGTTTGAGGTCGCCGATATCAATGATTTTTTTATGGAAAACTGATGCGGCGAGTGCACCGTCGACATGGGCGAGGCGGAAGGCATCGAGGAAATGCTCCATGGTGCCCGCGCCCCCGCTCGCAATGAGAGGCACTTTAGAGACGCTTCTCACGAGCTTCAACTGCTCGATGTCGTAGCCCTTGCGCACGCCGTCCTGATTCATCATGTTGAGAACGATTTCGCCCGCGCCGCGCTTCTGCACTTCCTCAACCCAGCGAAGCGTCTCCCACTCGGTCTTGCGGGTGCGCTTTTCGTCGCCCGTGAATTGGTTGACCCAGTATTTGCCCGTCGCTTCATCGTGCCAGGTGTCGATCCCGACCACGACGCACTGGACGCCGAAGCGGTCGGCAAGGCGCGTGATGAGCGTGGGATCGGAGAGCGCAGGGGAGTTGATGGAAATCTTGTCGGCGCCGAAGGCGAGAAGGCGCCCGGCGTCCTCAACCGACTTGATGCCTCCTGCAACGCAGAAAGGAATGTCGATCGCTTCCGCGACGCGTGAAATCCAGCTCTTGTCGACGACGCGGCCGTCCGACGAGGCGGTGATGTCGTAGAAGACGAGTTCGTCGGCGCCTTCCTCGGCATAGCGTTTGGCAAGCGGCACGATGTCGCCGATGATTTCATGACCGCGGAACTGCACGCCCTTGACGACCTGTCCGTTTCGGACGTCGAGGCAGGGAATGATGCGTTTGGCGAGCATGGGTCCTCCTTCTGAAGGGAAGCGTGGGTGCGGCATGAATGGATGGCGCGCGGAATTCTCAGCGCGAAATTCAAGCTTATCGTACGGGAAAACGTGATGCTCGCCGAAATCGGGAAAAGGCTATGGAGAAATTGCTTAAGAGAAGCCGGGTGGCGACGAAAAAGAGCGATAAAGCCGGGCCCGGGTTCTCAAAAGAGAAGTCCCCGGAAAGCTCAGGCGGCTTTCCGGGGACCCTTCAGGCGATGACGATTCTCAGATCAGAATCTTCGGGTTTCTCAATCAAAGAGGTAGCTCGCGTAGAGCGACGCCGCCACGCCTTCCGTCCGGCCGATGTAGCCCTTGAGGCTGCCGTCGAACGTCCAGCGGCTGTCTTCGGAGGGATTGATCTTGATGCCGATTTCGCCGACTCCGGTGCTGCCCTTAAGGCTGTCTTCGGCGAGCTCAAGCCCTTCAGCGCGGCCGCGGACCCTGGAATCAAATTCGTATTCCCAGGCGGCGCCGATGTAGGGAACCATGCCTCTGCGGCCCGTATAGTTGAGGCGGAGTCCGAGGTGCGTGCGGTGACTCTCGAAATCATCGATCTCATAGCGGTCGCACGCGATCCGGTCGTTGAAGCCTTCGAGCGTGAGCGCACGGTAGCGCGCCGCAAAATCGAGGCGCGTCGACTCGTTCATGTCCCACTCGTAGCCCGCTTCGAGACCGTAGCTCCAGTAGGTGCGGTTCTCGTCGTATCCGACATAGCCGGTGCCGGCGTCGTAGACGAGGCCCTTATAGTTCGAAGAGGCTTTGCCGATGCGAGCCACGGTCTGCGTGCCATAGAAGACTTTTCCCCCAATCTCGTTCTGCTCGATGTCATGATGCCTGGTGTGGACGGCTTCACCACGCTTGCTCAGATCCGAACTAAATCTGACATTCCCGTCATCATGCTCACGGCCCGCGACCAAATCGAAGACAAGGTGAAAGGGTTCGAACTTGGCGCAGACGACTAACTGCCAAAGCCCTTTGCGCTCGAAGAATTGTTCGGGCGCGTCAAGGCTGTATTGAGAAGAGCTAAACCCTCGACAGACATTGGTGTGAACAAGCTCTCCCAGCTCGTCAATGGGCCCCTGGTTCTCGATCAAGCGGATCTCACGGCCATGGTTGACTCACGCCCGATTCATCTTACCGGCACTGAATTCAAAGTCCTTGCCACGCTGATGCGCCACAAGGACAAGGTGCTCTCCCATGAATATTTGCTCCGAACCGTTTGGGGGCCGGAATATGTCGGCGAAACACATTACGTCAGAGTCGTGATCGCGCGCCTTCGTCAGAAGCTCAAAGAGGTTGGATTCAACGCAGAGCTGATCCGCGCCGTATCCGGCATCGGATATGTGATGGAGACCGCAGTCGCAAAAGGCGAGCCCATTTCCTAAGTTGGTTCGACTTACGGCAGTACGGAGGATTGTGGCGTCTAACCCTATAAACGAATGCCGCCTGATGGGCTCTGCACCACGAGTACTCCCATGAGACGGCATTCACAATCAAGCGCCCGGTGATACCTGCGGTGGTGCCCGGTAGCAGCCGACCAGCAACTCGATCGCCTTTCTCATATCCTAAGCCTTTACGCAGAGGGATGCAAGGAAAAACCGAGGCCAGTGCAAGATCCGCAAGAGGAGGAAGAATCGCCTATTGACGGCGATGGCGCGAAGTAGTCGGGCGCAGAGCTCAAACGCCGATGCATCGAAAAAGGCCGCTGCACGAACGCCGTGCGCGGCCTTTCGCGTCATGAATGACTCGAAACCTAGGGGGTTACTTCACAATGCGGACGACGTCAAAACCGCCCTTCTTTTCGCCGTCGATCTCGCCGAAGAGCCAAAGATCGGTTCGAACATCGGCAAAGCCGTATTTGACGGCCTTGTCCGAAGCGAAGGTCAAGACGAGGTCCTTGACGCCGTCGCCGTTGACGTCCTTCACCGTCATCTTCTCAGCTGTGGCGCGATCCTTATAAAGATCGACATCCGGATTCGGATAGGTCACGCCGAAGATGAAGCTCTCCTTTTTGGCCTTCGTAACGTCGAGGTCCTTGTTCCCGAAGACGACAACGTCAACCGTTCCCTTCTTGGAGAGGGACAGACTGTCGGCCAGAATCTGCACGTCGAGCGGCTTCATGTCGTGGAATTCGTTTTCCAGCAACGAAACTGAGGTGTTGTAGGCGACAGCGCCGTATTGATGCAGGAAGGCTTCTGCCTTGCTCGGGGAGACAGCCTTTTCAAGATAAGCCGCGGTCTTGAGAACAGCATCGCCTTCCTTGACCCATTTGGCCTGCTGTTCGGCTACGGCCTCATGTAGATCCTTCTGCTGTTCCGCATCCAGATAGTCGACCAGATTTTGAGCGGTAAGGGCCGCATAAAGACCAAAGTCAGGCTTGAAGTCGAAGCGATCCGGCGCCGCATGGAAATGTTCTGCTGTCGCCACTTCTGGCGTCATGAAGGCCTGCGCTGCACTCGGTTTTGCCAGCGGGAAGAACGGGACGTAGGGCATCTGGCACGGCCGACCGGCGGTGCGCCATCCGCGCGTGAACAGCGGATTCGGGTTCATTTCATAGACTACCGATTCAAAAGTGCCGATGTTGCAGATATCGCGCATGGATTGATGGAAGAAGCCTGAGGTCCTCTCCTCACGCTTCCAATGACCCGAGAGAATCTTCTGCACGTCGGCCACACCGAGCTTCTGCGTCGGCTTGATCGAGTAGGGGAACGCTTCCTGATCCGTCGTCTCCTTGCCCATCAACAGCTCCCAAGCGGTCTGGGCGCGGTCCTTGTTCCAGTCGGCGGCACGCCGTGACACGGGCTGATAGGCCTTTCGGAACGAAAAGTCGGAGTAATCCCCTGCCTTGGCGGGCTTGTACTTCCCGGTCTTGATCGCATGCTCGATGAGATCGGGGGACATAATGACGTCCTTGGAATTGACGTCCACCTTGTCGAAAGCGAAGGCATTCGCGATGTAGGTCACTTCATCGTCTTGGATCTTGCGAGCGATGTAGCGATGGCCCTTGAGGAGCATGATCTGCCAGGCTTCATTCCGATCGGCAACGGTGTAGGTGCGACCGCCGGACGTGTAGCCATATTTGGTCACTAGGCCAATGGCGACGTCAACGGCTTCTCGAGCCGTCTTGGCGCGCTCGGCCATCAGACGACGAATGCCGTAGCCAACGCCGCCGTCAACAACCGGATTCTCTTCCTCGAACGTTTCGTTGCAGTTGTTGGAAACAATCGCAAGGCCGTGCTCGTTCACAAAGCCGTCCGAGAAGGAATAGCCGGCCGGATGCAAAGTCTGAGTCCAGTAATAGCCGTAAGTATGCTCGACCTGCGGAATCTTGGCGGCCGTGGGTTCGTACGTGATCGTTTCCCCCGCCTTGTGGTCAGCGGCGGGCACCCAATATTGGCTCGTAACGATGCGAAGGTCATTGTCCTCGTTGTGCCCAACGATGATCTGGCCGGTGGCAGATACATCCTTCCCGACGACGACCGTCGAACAGGCTTGGGCATTGAGCGACAACGCGGCGATCGCCATACCGATGGCGGCCGCAAGCATGCATTTGGACTTTAGCATTTGATCCTCCAGAGCAGATTGTCGAATGACTGCGAGCAGTCGTTCGACAGCTTAGACCTCTGCCTTCGACTCTTGAAGATCGGACAAACACTCAGGAATAGGCTCCACGAGAAAGGAAAGTATCTGGACTATAGGTAGAGCGGGTTTTTAGGAAGGCATCCTCGCAAATTGACAGGGATGGTCTGCAACCTCCCAAATCTTTCCAGTTAAACCCCCTGGGGCTACGCTTCCCTTGGTTTAATAAATGCGTCATTAAATGATGTACTTGTCCTCGAAAGCACTGATTTTCAGAGGGATGCATAGGATGATCGAGCCTAGGAAACGAGGGTACTCAATCAGGGTTGTAGTACTTCAATTCCGCTACGAGCCAAAATACATGTTATAACAAGTTTAATTAATACTAAAAAGAAAATGAAGCTGAAGCCACATCTATCCACAAAGCAGAAAAAAGAGGCCGGCAATGCTTCACCAAACGTCACCGGCCTCATAGATAGACGGAAGCAAAGAGCGAAGAAATCAATCCCCGCGTACTTCCTTCCAGCACTGAACGGCTTCTTCCACCGTGAACTTCCCTTCAAGGAGCGCGCGTCCGACAATCACGCCGGCCGCGCCCGAGCGGGCCGCCTCGCGCACGTCGTCAAGCGACCCGATGCCGCCCGAAGCCTGAAAGGCCACCTGCGGAAACGCTTCCGAAAGCGTCCGGTAGAGACCGGCATTGGTTCCGGCAAGCGTCCCGTCCTTCGAGATGTCGGTGCAGAGTACGTGCTTTAGTCCCGCGGGAAGATACTCGCGGATCAGGTCCTCAATGAGAACGCCCGAATTCTCCTGCCAGCCGCTCACGGCGATCTGGCGGCGGCCTGCCTCATCGATCCTCACGTCGAGCGCGAGGACGATTGCTTCGGGCCCGTAGGTCTTCATCCAGCCCTTGACGGTTTCCGGATCCTTTACCGCAGTGGACCCCACGACGACGCGAGAGGCGCCGGCATCAAGGAGCGCGCGGACGTCGGCTTCGGTTCTCACGCCGCCGCCCGTCTGGACGGGTACATTGAGACCCGCGAGGCATTTTCTGAGGAGCGGAATCTGGCGGCGTGCCGGATCCTTCGCACCCGTAAGGTCGACGATGTGAAGGAGCTTCGCTCCCGCCTTTTCGTAGCTCTGAAGGCGCAGGAGCGCCTCGTCGCCATAGTCCCTCGAGGCGTTGTAGTCGCCCTGGTGGAGTCGCACGACGCGGCCTTCAAGAAGATCGATTGCTGGAATGATCACCGTTCAACTCCGAGGAAATTGGCGAGAAGTCTGGCGCCCGCCTTGCCCGAGCGTTCCGGGTGAAACTGAACGCCCGCAAAGTTGTCTCTGGCCGCTGCCGCCGTGAAGGGTTCGCCGTACTCGGCGCGGGCGATGGTGCATTCATTCACGGGCATTGCGTAGCTGTGAACGAAGTAGAACCACTCGCCTGCGGGGAGCCCTTTGAAGAGGTGCTTCGCCATGGGCGAGTCGTCGGGGAAGACGCGGTTCCAGCCCATGTGCGGAAGGGGGAGACTGCCGACTCTGAGTTCGCGGACTTCTGCCGGAATAAGGCCGAGCATGTCGACCCCGCCCGTTTCCTCGCTTCGTTTCGCGAGAAGCTGTTCGCCCAGGCAGATCCCGAGAACGGGCTGCGTCAAGGACCGGATGAGATCGGGGAGTTCGCGCTTTTCCAGTTCCGCCATCGCGGCGCGCGCCGTGCCGACGCCCGGGAGAAACACGCGGTCTGCGGCTTTGACGAGCTTCGGATCGCGCGTGACCTCGGGGTCAATTCCGAGGCGCGATACTGCGCGGGCAAGCGAAAGGAGGTTGGCGCAGCCGGTATCGAGAATGACGACCCGCATCTTTAGAGCACTCCTTTCGAAGAGGGAAGTTCATGACCTTCAATGCGCTTCGCGTCGCGAAGCGTGCGCCCGAGCGCTTTGAAGAGCGATTCGGCGACGTGATGGTCGTTCTTTCCCTTCGCCTTCATGTTGAGCGTGATCCCCATCGCTTGCGAGAAGGAGCGGAAGAAGTGCTCGATCATTTCGGTCGCGAGGTCGCCCACGAACTGGTTTTTGAACTTCGCCTTGAAGGTGAGCCAGGGACGGCCGGAGATGTCGAGCGCAACCCGGCAGAGGGCCTCATCCATGGGAAGGAGGAACCCGAAGCGGCGGATGCCGCGCTTGTCGCCGAGCGCGAGCCTGATGGCTTCGCCGAGCGCCAGCCCCGTATCCTCAACCGTATGGTGGCAGTCGACCTGGAGGTCGCCCTTCGCCTTAAGGTGAAGCCGCATGCCGCCATGCTGAGCGATCTGCTCGAGCATGTGGTCGAAGAAGCCGATGCCGGTTGAAATCTCGTTTTCGCCCTCGCGGTCGAGCCAGACTTCAACGCGGATGTCGGTTTCCTTCGTTTTTCTTTCAACCACCGCGTGGCGGTCGGTCTTCGGCGTCTGAGGGAGGCTTGCAAGGAGGCGCGCTTCCACGGCGCGCCAGGGTTCGCCCTCGGGACCCACGCGGATGCCGGCGAGCCCCATGTTTTCCGCGAGCTTCAGATCCGTTTCGCGGTCGCCGATCACGTAGGAGTTCTTTCGATCCATGGCGCCCCGGCGAAGGTACTTCTTCACGAGCCCGGTGCCGGGCTTTCTGCAGGCGCAGCCGTCGCCCGGCATGTGCGGGCAGATGAGGACCTCGTCGAACTTCGCGCCCTGGCTTTCGAGAATCTGCATCATGAGGTTGTGCGGACCCTCAAAGGTTTCAGTCGGGAAGGATGACGTCCCTAGGCCGTCCTGGTTGGAGACCATGACGAGCTTCCAGCCGGCGTCCTTGAGCGCCTTCAATGCCGGGAGAACGCCTTCGACGAAGCGCATCTTTTTGAAGTCGTCGACCTGATAGTCCTCGGGCTCCTCGAGAATGGTGCCGTCGCGGTCGACAAAAAGGATTCGTTCAGCCATCAGTATTCTCCGAGGAGTTCCGTGAGCGCCGCGAGAAGAAGCGCATTCTCCTCGTCGGTGCCTACCGTGATGCGGATCGCGCCCGCAAGCGTCGGCTGACGGCTCTGGTCGCGAAGAATGATTCCGCGGTCCCAGAGGCCCGTGAAGACGCGGGCGCTTTCGGCAAAGCGCACAAGGAGGAAGTTCGAAGCCGAGGGCGAAACCTCAAGGACGCCGGGGAGCGCGGCAAGCGCCCGGGCGAGCTCCTCGCGGCGGCGAAGGGTCGCCGCGACGCGCGTCTTCATGCGGGCGATGCCCTTGTTGGAGAGCGCCTGTTCGGCAATGTCCGCCACCGGGGCCGGAATCGGATAGGGAGCGATCACCTTCCTGATCATCCCGATCACGGCGGGGTTTCCGATGAGGAAACCGCAGCGGATGCCTGCGAGCGCAAAGGCCTTCGAGAGCGTGCGGATGATGACGAGGTGCGGCGCCCGCTCGAGCCGGTCGATCGCGGTGTTCTCGGGCGAAAACTCAATGTAGGCTTCGTCGAGCACCAGAATCGCGCGCCCGCGGGTTGCGTCGATGAGGTCGCTCACGACTTCCGGAGAAAGGAGATTCCCCGTCGGGTTGTTGGGCGAGCAGGCAAAGACCACCTGAATGGAGGGGTCCTTTTCAAGCGCCGCTTCGAGGGCCTTCACGTCGGGCGTCCACCCGTTTTCGGGAGACGTCGTGAGGTTCACGACGCGCACGTTGGCGGTTTCGGCTGAAACGGAATACATGCCGTAGGTGGGCGGGAACTGCAGTACAGCGTCGCGCCCGCCCGTGCAGAAGGTGCGCACGAGAAGGTCGATCCCCTCGTCGCCGCCGCGGGTGGCGAGAATCGATTCGGGGGAGACGCCGGCATAGGCCGCGTAGCGCGCGATGACTTCAGCAGGCTGCGCGTCCGGGTAGCGGTTCAAGCGCCCGTTTCTGAGGGCGTATTCGTCCGATTCCGCCGATTCGTTGGCATTGAGCCAGACGTCGCCGCGGCCGCCCGCAGCCGCCACGATGCGGCGGGCGGACTGGTAGGGCGTGAGCGCCTGAACCTCGGGGCGCGCAAGGCGCTCCGGGTTCTCCATCAGGTCTTCAGTGCGCCTTGCCATCAGCAACCTCCCTTCGCTTTTTCGGCACTCTGGCGCGCCATGCGCACGAGCACCGCATTCCTGTGGGCGTCAAGCTCTTCGGCGTGCGCGAGGATCGCGATCGTTTCGGCGAGGCCCGAGAAGCCCTCCGCGGTCATTTCCTGAATCGTCATGCGCTTCATGAAGTCGGCGAGACCAAGGGACGAGTAGGCCGCGGCGCACCCGTAGGTGGGAAGCACGTGGTTCGTGCCGGTCGCATAGTCGCCGCCCGATTCGGGAGACCATTCGCCGAGGAAGACCGAACCCGCGTTGTTGATGAGCGGTACAAGGTCGCGCGCATTCTTCGCCTGAATGATGAGGTGCTCAGGCGCATAGCGGTTCGAAACGCGGCAGCATTCCTCGAGGTCCCTGACGACGATGAGGCGGCTCGCGGAAAGGGACTTCGTCGCGATTTCGCGGCGCGGGAGCTGCGCGAGCTGGGCAGCGGCCTCCTGGGCCACCTTTCCTGCAAGCTCCTTCGAGGGCGTGAGGAGCACGACCTGCGAGTCGGGGCCGTGTTCGGCCTGAGAGAGAAGGTCGGCGGCAACGAAGGCCGGGTCCGCATCCTTGTCGGCAATGACGAGTACTTCGGAGGGGCCGGCCGGCATGTCGATCGCGGCGCCGTCGGGACGGCGGCTCACCTGGCGCTTCGCTTCCGTCACATAGGCGTTGCCCGGCCCGAAGATCTTCGAGACGGACGGAACCGTTTCGGTCCCGAAAGCCATGGCGGCAATCGCCTGAGCGCCGCCCACCTGGTAGATCTCTTCAATGCCGCAGAGGCGCGCGGCGCAGAGAATCTGGTCGGCAACGGGCGGAGGCGTGCAGAGAACGACCTTGGAGCAGCCGGCGATGCGGGCCGGAATGCCGAGCATGAGAACGGTGGAGAAGAGCGGCGCCGTGCCGCCCGGGATGTAGAGGCCTACGGCTTCGATCGGACGCGTCACCTGTTCGCAGCGCACGCCCGGCATCGTTTCAACGACGACGGGTTCGAGCTTCTCGGCCGTGTGGAACTTTTCAATGTTCCTTGCGGCCCTCTGGAGCGCGGCGCGGAAGTCGGGCGAGACGCGCTCCCAGGCGGCGTCCACTTCTTCCTTCGAGATCCGGAAGTTCTTCACCTCCGTGCGGTCGAACTTCGCGGAATATTCGCGAAGGGCTTGATCGCCATTCTTTTCGACGTTGTCGAGAATGTCCTTCACCACGGCGCTGATGCGCTCGCCCGCCATGACGGCAGGGCGGCGGAGGATCTCGGTGCGGCCCGCTTCGTCGAGCGAGTCCCAGTCGATGATGTCGCTGAAGGCAAATTCGGTCATTTTGATTGACTCCAAAATGTTGTGCTGATTGTTTGGAAAATTTGTGAATTCTTTGGAAAGGAGTTGCGCCGTCCGAAGGGGATCACTCCATCATCTTTTCAATCGGGAGAACGAGGATCGAGGAGGCGCCTAATTCCTTCACCTTCTCCATCGTTTCCCAGAAGAGGCTTTCGCTTGAAACCATGTGGAGCGCCACGCGGCTGTCGTCGCCCGTGAGGGGCAGAATCGTCGGGTGCTCGGCGCCGGGCAGCAGCTTCGTGATTTCGGCGAGCTTGTCCTTCGGGGCGTGAAGCATGATGTACTTGCATTCGCGCGCGCGGGCGACGCCCTGCATGCGAACCAACAGGCGCTTCACGAGGTCTTCCTTCTCCGCATCCATTTCGTCCTTCCTTGCAATGAGGCAGGCTTTCGAGCGGTAGATCACCTCGACTTCCTTGAGACCATTCGCTTCCAGCGTCGCGCCCGTCGAGACGAGGTCGCAGATGGCGTCGGCGAGCCCCGCGCGGGGCGCCACTTCGACCGAGCCAGTGAGAAGGCAGGGACGGAAGGTGAGGTCCTTCGCCTCGAAGCACCGCTTCAGAAGCTGCGGGTACGAGGTGGCGATGCGCTTCCCGTTGAGGCTTGCGAGCCCCTTCCATTCCTCGTCGCGCGGGATCGCGATCGAGAGCCGGCAGCCGCCGAAGTCGAAGCGCTTCAGCATCCGGAATTCCGTGGGATCGCCCTGGCCCTTGCGCGTGAGGAGCGTTTCCTCGAGGACGTTTTCGCCGATGATGCCGAGGTCGACCACGCCGTCCATGACGAGTCCGGGAATGTCGTCGTCGCGCACGCGCAGGAACTCAATCGGCATGTTTTCCGCAGCCGCGAGCAGACGCTGCTCGTGGTAGCGCACCTTGATGCCGCAGCGTTCAAAAAGCTCCTTAGAGTCGTCTGAAAGTCTGCCGGACTTCTGCATGGCGACTCGTAGACGATTGTTTTCGGTCATTTCTGGTTTCCTGGTAAAGATGAAAAAGGTTCCCTTCCGTCCGGCGGATGCGAAAAAGCCCCCGGAAGTGCTTTGCTTCCGGAGGCCTTCTGACTGGATAACCCTTGTTTCTCTGCTGGGCGCCCGGAAGTTTTGAGTACTTCCAAGCATCCACGCCTGAAAGTCTCGCTTCAGGTGTGGTGGTGATGGCGGCCGCGGAAAGAAAGGGTCAGCATGAGAAGAGTCTCGTCTGTTTGAAAATCCATGGGCAAACGGGAATCGGGAGCGCTTTCGAAGTGCGCAGAGCCGCGTCGTTTACCGGTGAGGTTCATAATGCCACAGCTTTCGCCGCCGGGCGCGGTAAACGAAGCGTGCGTGAGTGGGCTCAAAGCGGGGTGGATGTTTTGCCTAAGATGTCCCGGGGAGGCGCCCATGCGGCATCCCCGGACAACGATTCGGCGCGGGCGGCCTTCCTCCCGGAAGCCGGTGAGGGATTGCTTGAATCCTCCTTTCTTCGGGCGCGCAGGTAGGCTACGCTCACTCAACACATCGACCGCGCGGAAGGCGCGCATCATCAAACCTCCAATTCCAGGATAAGGCTCCGCCATGAGCATCATGAAGAGCGACTTAACTAAGCATGCCACCATGATCGGCATTCTTGCGCCCATCTGCTGGGGCATGGGCGTTTCACTCATTCGCGGCATTGCCGAAGGGTTCGGCCTCGCGCAGGGGCAGACGCTTCTCTACCTCACGGCGGCAATCTGCCTCTTTTTCACGATCGGGATCCCCGACCTCAGGAAGGTCGACAAGCGCTACCTCTTCATCGGCCTTCCGACCGCAAATGCCTCCTCGCTCTGCTTCTGCCTTGCGATCTTCTTTTCCACCGGCGGCGCGCAGACGATGGAAGTGGCGATGGTGAACTACCTCTGGCCTTCGCTCACGCTTCTCTTCGCCGTGCTCTTCAATGGCGTCAGAACGCGCTGGTGGATCGTGCCGGGAATCTTCCTCGGCTTCTTCGGCATCGTAGACATTCTTGCCGGAAGCGACGGCTTTTCCTTGGCGGGCTTCATCGACCGCATCCTCGAGCATCCGTTGAGCTACATCCTCGCCCTCGGGGCCGCGCTCACGTGGGCGGGATTTTCGAGCATGACGCGCGCCTGGGGCGGAAATACCAATCTCTCCACGGTGATCTTCATCATCAACATGCTCATCTACGGCACGCTCTGGCTCTGCGGATTCGGAACGCAGACGGTGGGCGAGGTGTCGCAGCACGGCATCTTCTCGGTGATTTTCGGCGGGATCGCGATGGGCGGCGCCTATGCCGCCTGGACATTCGGCATGTCGAAGGGAAACGTCACGCTTCTCGCGCTCGCGTCCTACTTTACCCCGGTCCTTTCCTGCCTCTTCGCGGTGGTCTGGATCAATGCGAAGCTCGACAGCTCCTTCTGGATGGGCGTGGCGTTTGTGGTGGCGGGGTCCCTGGTCTGCTGGGACGCCACGACGCGCGGCATGAAGCCGATTTTGAAGCACGAAAAAGAAGCGGCAGGAGCTTCTGCCCGAAAGGCGTCGTCCTAGGGCGCCCAAAAAAATCCCCGCACGGGATGCTCGAGCGGTGCGGGGAAATGCTTTCTTTTGCGGCTGCCTGATGCGTCACTTGCGGGAGCGCAGTCCCGCCCGGTCGAGCATCGCGAGGACCCGCTCAACTGGAAGCGCACGGATCACCTTGCCGTCCCAGGTCCTGGCATCGTGAGCGGCAAAGAGCGAATTGATGACGGCTTCCTCGGTGGCTTCAATGGCCGCCATGAAGAGCGGCGTCATGTCGTCGTTTCTCACGAGCGGCGCGCCTTCGAGGGTTCCCTTCGCCGCCGTATGACGCACGCGGACCGATTCATTCATCGAAAAGGCGACGACGAAGTCGCCCGAACCGTTTGACGCCACGCCCCCGGTGCGGGTCATCCCCATGAAGGCGCGCTTTGCGAGGCGCTCGAGATTGCGGGCGTCGAGCGGGGCATCGGTCGCCGCGATCATCATGATGGAGCCGTCGGCAGAGCGGAATTCCTGCATCTCCTTTTCGCCGGGCCAGCCGCCGAGCTCGAGGCCCGCTTCGATCCCTTTGACGTTCAGAATGCCGCCGAAGTTGGCCTGAACGAGGACGCCCACCTTATAGCCCCCGAGACTCTTGGGGAGTACGCGCGAAGCGGTGCCGATCCCGGCCTTGAAGCCGAAGGCCACCGTGCCGGTGCCCGCACCCGCACAGCCTTCTTCAACGGGGCCCGGGGAAGCTTTCCTCAGGGCTTCAAGAACATGCTCGGGCTTCACGAACCGCGCGCGGATGTCGTTCACCTTGCCGTCGTTCGTTTCACCCACGAGGCCGTTCACGGAGCGGACGAGCTCGTTCCCGGGCTGCGAGAGCGTCCATTCAACCACACCCTCGAGCCCGGCGCCCACGTTGAGCGTGTTCGTGAGGATGATCGGTGTTTCGATATTCCCGAGCTCCTTCACCTGCGGGTAGCCCGCCATCTTGCCGAAGGCGTTGCCGAGGAAGATCCCCGCGGGGACCTTCTCTTCAAAGACATTGCCAGGATGAGGGCGAATCGCGGTAACGCCCGTGTGCATGCCGGCGGCATCGTCCTCGAGGGTTACCTGCCCCACAAGGACGCCGTCGACGTCCGTAATGGCATTGAAGCGCCCCGTCGGGAAAACGCCGAATTCGATTCCGAGATCGCGGGGGCGGCGTGAGGTTTGGGATGACTGCATGAATGCTCCGGTTTTGAAGGAGAAAAGTTTGATCGACGGCAAGGATTATCCAACAGGCCGTAAAACCCCGCCATTTATGACGGGGATATAAGGCCCATCGATAGAAGATCGATTACTTTCAGAATTCTCTAAAGCCCTTGCGGCTCAGGTTAAAGGAATGTAAAACATCAATTCCATGATCTATTATTGTATGATAGAGGAATCATGTACATCTTCTGCAACTGCAAGTACGAACGGATCACGGACGACGCACGGCGTTCGGTGCTTAGCCGATTTGCCGGGTGCCGTCGTGCCGTGTTCAACAAGGCGCTTGAGCTGCAGAATGATCGCAAAGCTAAGAGCGAAAAGTCAATCTCGTATCTCGAAATGGCTCACCTTCTCATGGAGTGGAAGCAGCCTGAGGAGATGGCTTTTCTGAAGGAAGCGCCTTCCCAGGCGCTTCAGCAGACGCTCATGGATCTTGACCGCGCCATCAAGGATACCTTCCGCAAGAAGGGCGATCCCGCTAAGAAGCGCTGGCCGAGATTTAAGGCGAAGGACATCGGCGACGGCTTCCAACTTCAGCAGGTGAAGCCGCAGGATATCGACGAACCCAACGGCCGCGTAAAGCTCCCTAAGCTCGGGTGGCTTCGCTACCGGCGTTCCCGTCCCCCTCGCGTTCAAATGCGGGGACGGAACGCTGATTCCGGGGAAGGTAAAGCAGGCTCACATCACGAAGGACTGCGGCAAATGGTTCGTCACCTTTGCGACAGAGTTCGAAATCCCCGATCCCGTGATGAAGGAGAAGGATGTCGGCATTGATGTCGGCATCGTTCACGCCGTCTGTCGCTCAATCAGACGTCGGGAAAGAAGCTTGCCGCAAAGGGGCAGGCAGAAGAATTCGACAAGAGAAAGCCGAGCCGGACCAGGCGCCGGCTCAAGGAGCTCATACAGAAGAAATACAAGCGAATCCGCTCTATTCGACAGGACTTTCACAGGAGGACGGCGCATGCGCTCGCGCAGGAGTACGGCTGCGTATACGTCGAGGACCTGCATCTCCGCAATATGACGAAAAGCGCCAGGGGAACGAATGAGAACCCCGGCAACCACGTGAGGCAGAAGCGGGCGCTCAACCGCGCGCTTCAGCGCATGGGCTTGAGAGCATTGCGGACAGCCATCGAAGAAGCGCTGAACAAAATGGGCGGCATGGTAATTGCCGTGCCCGCTCAGTTTACGTCCCAACGATGCCCGAATTGCGGATGCACAGACAAGCGCAATCGTCCAACTCAGGCGCTGTTCAGCTGCGTTGATTGCGGCTACACAAATAACGCGGATATTGTTGGTTCGATCAATGTGATGACGAAGGGACGGATGAGCCCGAGCGCACACGATAAAAAGCGCATCGCCCGTGCAGTGAGTGCGGAAGGTGCTGGGGATCCCCCCAGTGCTTCCGCGCCATCAGCGGGAACCACCCGGAGTACGAGTTAATCGTATTCAGGAATCCTCGTCCTTCAGGGCGAGGAGGAAGTCAACCGCCTTCAATGAGGAAAAAGCGTTCATCATGCTTCGGTGCGACCTGGCAAGACGCATGGCCCTTGGAAACTTCCCGTCATTCGACAAACAACACGCTCAGGAGGCAGAAATGAGCTCTGATTTCGACGACTTCACCGGCTGCTCATACGGCATGCACGACGACCACGCCATGGATTTTTGCGGGGACTCCGCTTTCGGCAGGGCGGGCGATATTGCTTTTGATCACCCGGGCTCGCCCGACGATTTCCATGGCTCGCACTTCATTTTTCAAGACCCTTCGGATTCGCTTCATGCCGAGGACCGGGGCTTCTCGTCGGTCTTCAACGCGAATGATGGCGCATCAAGGCATTTCGGCGAGGACGATTTCAGGATTCTCTCGGGCACTGGCGCGGGCGATGAGGGCCTCAATCTTGGGAGGGATTTGGTCTTCTGGGTTGCCGGAGAGGATGCCCGCGGCACGCTTTCAGGCTGGATGGATGCGCTCTGGAGCTGGATGGAGAAGTCGGCGAGGCGGTGACGCCTGAGGAGCAGGGAGGAGCATCCATGGGCGGCTGATGGGTCCGGCCGTGGATTGAAATGTTTTTTGGCTGATCGTAGGGGCGAAAAAATCCCTGCCGTACAATGAAGTGCGACGGCATCGGCCTCTCCGTTTCGCCCTGGATCGGAAATGCGCTCATGCTGGTCTTCCCGAGGCGCGGGCCTGCGGCAAGGCGCGTTGACGAACTGTCGCGCGGGGAATCGCCTCTCTGGCTCAGGCTTCTTCTCACTGCCGGACTTCGGATCGGCACGTCGACACCGCATGCCGATCCGGCCGGGGATTATGCTCAAAAGCTTTTCGACCTCACATCGCGCTGGGGAAGGCAGTTCCTGTCGATCCTCCGCGCAAAATCCCGCGCGCTTGTCGGCGGCGAGGTGTCGGGGAAGGGAGCAAAGACCGTCACGGTGAAGGAGGTTCTTCTCTCGCGGAAGGCCGACGTCTTCCTTTCCTATACGTCCAATGCCGGCAACTATCCGGCCGAGAGCTTCAGGACGCTGCAGATCCCGACAGACGAAAACGTGGACGCCCGCTACGGGATGCTTCTCATGACATCGCGCGCGGCGCCTCTGAGTCGGTGGCTTGAATCTCAGGAAGCCCTCCGCCTCATGGCTGAGGCAGGTT
>UMGZ01000216.1_pt1 | contig 25167 bp, 21 predicted proteins | sample 1965421 | NCBI WGS metagenome assembly UMGZ01 (sample SAMEA4836087, study PRJEB28245) | human gut metagenome | biome: gut microbiome; material: fecal sample | place: Denmark | collected 2008
CTTCAACCTTTCATGGAGTGGCAAAACATGCGATATTCGCAGGAGCCAACAGAACGCTTTCGACAGATCTGTCGAGGCCATCTCACTATGCGACCGCCAGGATCGCCCAATGCTTGAAGCGGCAAAACTTGCCCACGAGCTTGCCCTTCCCACCGAAAGCGCTGGATCAAGACTTCTGACCTCTCCCGATCATGAAATTCACTGGCTTCGCAAGCTCTACGAAAAAGCCATCGCCGGTCTATGTGAAGTGCATCTGTCAAAAAACGGTTGGAAGATACTCCCCGGACGAATGCTCAACTGGAAAATCTCAGCACAGACATCTGCAATTTCATCCATTTTTCCATCGATGAAAACGGACATCTTCATGGAGAACCAGAAAAAAGCGCGCCGCATCATCATCGACACTAAGTTCAACGAGCTCCTTTCTCGGGGATGGCACCGCGATGAAACCATCCGTAATAGCTACGTATACCAGATGTATTCGTATCTGCGTTCACAAGAGGACTTTGTCGAGGACTCACTCGCCCGCACCACTGCGGGCGTACTTCTGCACCCTACGGTGAGCAAAGAGTTAAACGAAGCCGTTTCTATCCAAGATCACGATATTTGGTTCGCAACCGTCAACCTTGCCGGATCCGCCCAAAGCATACGGGACCGCATCCTTGAAATCGTAAATCAGGCCTCGTGTCCACTGCTTTCCAATAATCCTGTCATTCGCTCCTCTGAATGAGGAAGCTGAGGATGAGTGCATCGATGTCAAAGAAACGCGGTGCATAAACGAAGCGCCCTCTGTCCGGATCCAGCTTCCGGGTTTGGAGATCCTGCAGAAGGTTCTTAGCCTGGCGCCTGAAGTAATCAATGGGTTGCATGATGCAATGGCTCCTTCCCATGACGGGAGTTCTCACGAAGAAACTTTCGCATGCAGCCTGACCAAGAGGACGAGCCATCCGATCTATGCCGCTTCGTCCTCGAACGCCTGTACTGATCGGACGACGAAAGCCGCTTCAATGAAAATGGAGAAATTGCAGAATGAACGCGAACAGCAGTGCTTTTGCACAGGCGGTCCGGCGCGTCGTGGGGAGCCGATGGTCTTGATTACAGGAGGCATTCCTGCCCTGAGCTCAAACGATCGAGCTGCGAGCAGCACGCTGTAATGCCTTTTCATCCGAGCGTGCTCGTTCCTATTTTTCAGTCGGATTTAAGGGCAGTCTGACAAGCTTTAGCCTCAAATCATTGCGCCCAGCGCGCGCATCCAAACCCCCGCGCCCCGCAGATCCCTTGAAATATTTCGGAGACCAGAATTGAAAGCAATTTCCTCCAAAGTGCTCCGGCAGACGCTCCTTGCCTCGGCCGTTCTTTCCTCGTTCACCCTTGCGGATCTCGCGCTCGCGGCTGAAATGACTCCGATGAAGCCGGGCGTCTACACGCAGAAAGTCGTTGCCCACAACGGCTTCATGGAGGTTGAGGTCAAGCTTTCCGCCGACCGCATTGAAGCGGTGAAGATCGTGAAGAGCGATGAAACGCCCTACATCGTCGACGAACCGATGAAGCAGGTGATCAGCAAGGTGTTGAAGGACCAGACGCTGCGCGTGGATACCGTCTCGGGCGCCACCCGGTCGACCGGCGCGCTCCTTCGCGCCATCGGCGAAGCGGTTGAAGCCGCCGGGGGCGTAAGCTCCGAATGGACGCCTGATCCCGTCGTCATCGATCCGGCGAAGCTCCCGCTCGCCGATGCTCCGAAGGCTGACGTCGTCGTGATCGGCGCGGGCGCCTCGGGTCTTGCAGCAGCGGCCGCTGCCGCTGAAGCGGGCGCGAAGGTCGTCGTGCTCGAAAAGGCGCCTCAGGCGGGCGGCTCCCTCGCGCTTTCGAACGGCGTCCTTGCCGCTGCCGGCACGGACATCCAGAAGGCCTCCGGCACCCCGGCTGATCCCGCCGGTCTTGCCAAGCTCTGGCTCGAGGATCAGAAGCGCTCCGTGCGAGGCGGCGTCCCGGGCTATCCCGACAAGGCGCGCGTTGAAGCGCTCGTGAAGCAGAGCGCCGACACGGTCGCCTGGCTCACGAAAAACGTCGGCCTTAAGTTCTCCGCCAACCCGGTCGCCGCGGACGGCATCGGCGCCTATGCGCTCATTCCGGCCGCCTCTGAAGCGGGCAAGCCCGCCGGTGCAGCGCAGGCGGAAGCCCTTCTCAGCTACGTCGAAAAGAAGGGCGGCAAGGTTCTCACCTCCACCTCTGCCTGGAAGCTCATTACGGATAAGAACGGCTCCATCGCCGGCGTTTCCGCCGCCGACGGCAAGAACCGCTTCGAGTTCCATGCCCGCGCCGTCGTTCTCGCAACGGGCGGCTTCGGCGCCGACCTTCTGAAGATCACGCAGCGCCAGCCCCGCTGGGCCGCCTTCACGGAAATTTCCAAGGCCGCGAAGACGGATACCGGCGACGGTCTTGCCCTCGCTGAGTCCGTGGGCGGCCGCGAAGTCAACGACAGCTGGCTGATCGGCGTCGGCATTGCCCCCGCCTATGCCCCGATGACGCCTTCCATGCTCGGTCCCCGCGGCTGGAAGGGCATCACGCTCGTCAACGAAAAGGGCGAACGCTTCGTGAAGGAAGACCTGCCGGTTCTGGCTGACGCCGTTTCCGAGCAGCGCGACGCCTGGCTCGTTCTCGACAGCACCGAGCACGACAAGGCCAACCGCCTCATGGCGTACTTCGGCTACGAAACGGTCGTGAACGCCAACAACTGGGAAGAGCTCGCCCGCCGCATCGGCGCTCCTCAGGCGAAGCTGCGCGCGACGATGGACAAGTACAACGCCGACGCGAAGCTGGGCAAAGACACCGTCATGGGGCGCGACCCCGAAAACTTCGCGCCCCTCACGAAGGCTCCCTTCTACGCTGTCAAGGTGAAGCCCGTGATCGGCGGCACCATGGGGGGCGTGCTTACCGACCGTTCGTGGCGCGTTCTGAACGCTAAGAAGGCTCCGGTGAAGGGCCTCTGGGCCACGGGCGAAATGGCCAACCGCGCCTTCTACAACCGCGTTTATGAACCGGGCACCGGCCTTCTCATTGCTTATGAGTCCGGCCGCGAAGCAGGCGCTGCGGCTGCCAAGGCTGCCTTGAAGAAATAATCCTCAGCCTCAAAGACTGTCGATTTTCCAAAACGGGCGCGGGATTAAGACCCGCGCCCGTTTTCTTTGCCCAAAAGTCCGCCGGGAATCTTTTCCACAACCCGGAGACAACTTATGCACAGAGTTGTTCATAAAAAGTTGTCCTCAGTTTTCTTCACATTCTGAGAGGAGAAAGCTGTGGATAAGTTCTTCTTTCCTTGTGCCTCAGCGAAATATTGATTGCCTAAATTTTAGGCAACTCATTTCGCCCTGTGCATAACCCTGAAAGCTTCATAAGCCTGGGGACAACATTGGAAGAAGAGCATCTCCCCAGACGCGAGCCAGATCCTCGAGGCGCCAGCGCGCGTTTGCAGGGCTCGTCGACGGCATCCTGAGCGCGCGGATCGATGCTCTTTGAGACTCGTCGATCTGAGGAAGCGCAAACGTCCGCCACATCTTCTCGCTCATGCTGCCGTTGAGGCAGACAAGTCTGATGCCGGAATGAGCGGCGAGGAAGTCACCGAGGGGATTCACTTCGGGCCTCAGAATCGCCGAATCGAGGCTTCCCGTGCGCTCGCAGCTCCCGATGGTGTCCCAGAGCGCAATGCGGTGGTCCTTGAGCGCCTGGATCCGTTCCGCATAAGGAGAATCCGGCGCGAAGCCGAGGAGCTCTCCCATCACCGGCCAGAAGCGGTTTCTCGGGTGCGCATAGTAGGCGCCGGCTTTGAGCGACGCTTCGCTCGGCATGCTGCCGAGGATGAGCACGCGCGCATTCGCATCGGCCGCAGGCGGGAACCCATAGAGTCGACCGCCCGACTCCGGCACGGAAGGCCTGGTTGACAAAGTCATCCGGAAAGTCTCCAGCCAAAAAACAAATCCCGGAAAGCCTCTCAGACTTCCCGGGCAGGATTTTGAAGTTCCCTGACTCGCTGACGGAATCTCTCAGGTCTCAGGGAAGGAGCATATTGGTGCCCACTTCGCAGACGCCGCCGATGCACCAGCCCATCCCCATGAGGACCACGGCCAGAAGAACCAGGAAAAGAACAAAGAGAATGAGGGTTCCCCATGGTCTCGGACCATGGCCGCCTGTATTCGTCGCGTTCGTTGTCATGATGAAATCCCCCTCACCAAAGAGTACCGGCAATCCGGGTTGAAATACGGAATCAACTTTCATCTCTATCTATTCATGTTTTAACACAAATTCACGGGACGTGACTAAATATTTCCGCGATCTTCAGCATGCATGTGCGAAAAGCGCACCATATTCGGGCAGACAGGGCGATATCATGGCGGATTCTCTCCATTCGCCTATTTTCCCCCGGTCGTTTTCCCATGAAGAAAGCGTTTCTTGAACTCCATCTCTCCGTCCTTCTTGCCGGCTGGACAGGCATTTTTGGCAAGCTCATTTCCCTTTCGCCCGGCCTCATCGTCTTCTGGCGCATCGTGATTGCGGGCGCGCTTCTCTGGGGCTGGCTCGCCTTCCGGAAGCGCATGGAATTCGTCCCGACGAAGGACCGCATCGGGATTGCGCTCGTGGGGGCGCTTCTTATGCTGCAGTGGACGCTTTTCTACGCGTCGATCAAGGCTTCGAACGTCTCGATCGCGATCGTCGCCTTCGCGTCGATCGGGTTCTTCACCGCCATCATTGAGCCTATTCTCACGCGCTCGAGAATATCCTTGAAGGAAATCGCCTTCTCGGTCGTGACGCTCGTCGGCATCTCCTTCATCTTCCACTTCGACACCCAGTACCGGCTCGGCATCATTCTCGGCATCATCTCTGCCGCCGCGCTCGCCGTCTTCTTCAGAAAGTACAAGGCGAAGTACCGTGCCGACACCGTCATGAGCTGGCAGCTTGCCGGGGGCTTTGCCGCCTGCCTCATACTCCTTCCCTTCTACCGCCATTTCGGTCCCGCGGAGAATTTTCTCCCCTCCGGGATCGACTGGCTCTATCTTTCGATCTTCGCCACCTTCTGCACGCTCGGCATGTACCTGCTGCAGATTCAGGCGCTCGAAAAGATTTCAGCCTTCACGGTGAACCTCACCTACAACCTTGAGCCCGTCTATTCGATCATTCTCGCGATGATCATCTTCCAGGAAGGAAGAGACCTCGGTCCCTCCTTCTACTTCGGACTCTTCTGCATCGGGCTTTCGGTGCTCCTTCAGACGATGTCCGTGGTGAGGCTGCAGAAGAAGGTCGCGCGGCTTGAGAGCGACCGCACGGCTCTAGGCGCATCGGAAGCGGAGCGCCCGCGCGAAATGAAGCTCTGACCGCGCTCGCTTTTGCCGAAAATCATGAGGCCTCAATTGGACATTCTCCAATGAGGCCTTTTTTCATTCCCCGCCCGTGGAGCGGTTCCAGTTGTGGATGAAGCGCTTCGCGGTGCCGAGGGCGAATCCGAGCTGGTAGAAGCTCCTTCCCATGGAAGCAATGATGCCTTCCACGTCCACGATCGGGAGCTTGTCGAGGATGTAGCCCTCGAGCTCGTCGCGAAGGACGTCCTGGGGCGAGCGGTTTCTCATCTCGGCCACCGCCCTCAGCGTCCTCATGGCTTCGGGCGAGAGCCCGTGAAAAATGCGCGCAAGCGCCTCTTCCTTGAGGCGCGCCTCAATCTGCGCCTGCGCCTCGTTTCTGAGCTCTCCTCCCATCAGGCCTCCTCTTCGGCGAGCGCGCCCGCGAAAAGGTTGGCCCAGCGCGCGACTAGAATGACCGCAGGCTCAATTTCCGCCGCGCTCGATGCGGGGTACCCCGCCTCAAGCGCCGCCGTGAGAATGCCTTCGCCCTCGCGCACGAAAAGCCTTCCGGCCTCGGCGATCACCTCTTCGTCCGTCATCGTGGGAAGAACGGAAATCTGGCGCCCGAAAATGCGCATGAGTTCCTCGGCGAGCCCTTCCGGATGCCAGGGGTCGACGATGTCGAAATGACGGCTTCTTCCGGAAAAGACGGCCCCGAGCCAGAGAACGAGCTTTTCATTCGCTGCATTCAATTCGTCGCCCGTCATTTCGCCCGCGCTCACGGCCGCAAGGCGCTTGGCGAGGTTTCTCAGCGCCTGACGGAAGATCCCGTCCACGATGTCGATGGCGCCAAGGCTCGGGAGCTGCTCCGAGCGGGAGGAAAAGTCGCTGCAGCAGCCTCTTCCCGGGCGGCAGGTACCGCACTTCATCGCGCTTCTCCTTCGTCCGTCTTTGCGGGCGCTTCACCGAGCGAGTCGCCCAGGAACCGCTCCGCCCAGACGGCCGCCACGCGGTCGATGCGGACGCGAAGCGACTCGACCGAAAGGTCGTCGCCCTCTTTGGCGGCGCTCCGGATCATCGAATAAATTTCCCTGAGGAACACTCTCGCGGCATGCACCATGAGCGCACGGGGGTTCCCCGCATCCGTGCCTTCCGGAAGGTCGCGGAAAAGCGCGGGGAGGTTTCTCTTGATTTCATCGACGAGTTCAGGTCCGGGCTTCGGGCCGCAGCCCTTCAGATCCAGATGGATCTTCTCATGCTCATCCATCAGGATCTGCGCGAGCGTGCGCACGGTGGCGTCGTCCAGTTCCGACGCCTCCTCGGGCTTCAGCTTCCCGCTTCTCACATCAAGGACGTGCTCGAGAACGCCCGTCACGATGCCCGCAAGAAACGTTCTGAATTCTTCCGCGCCGATGGCGGCCTTTTCCCCTTTAAGCTGTGAACGGGCCTGAGCCGCCACCTCGTTGGCATTTCCTGACATAACTTTTTCCTTTAGCCGAGTATCCGTTTTGCCCAGCCGAGCATCCAGTCGTGAATGACGGAGGAAGCGAGAAATTCGTGGAGCGCCTCCTCATTCATCACGCCGCCCTTCAGTTCAAGCCAGGCGTCAGCCCTGACGAGAAGCTCCTCGAAGAAGGCATTGACGGCAAGCGTCACGACTGCGGCGTCATCCTCGAATATTGCCCTATCCTCGGGCTCCATGGCGTTGAGGCGCTTCGAAAGAAAGGGCCTCAGGCGCTTCGCGGCGCCGGCAATCGTAAATCCGGCCGGAAGCTCCACGATTCCGCTCTTTTCCTCAAAGAGCGCGGCAAGTCCGAAAACGATCTGCGACACGCGCTCCTCGGTATCTGCGGACTTGGAGAAGTAAATCGCATGAAGAAAGTCGGAAGCAGCGCAGCTGAAGAGCTCCGCCGCTGCTGAAGGATCAGAAAGACTCAGGCGCACCTGCAGCGCACCCTCAGAAAGTTGTTCGGTCATCGGGAATCGTACCGGTAGAGAAACAGGGTCGCGACCCCGCGGCAGCCTAGTGCCTGCGGGTTCTTTCACGCATTATAGGTAGGGACGCCCGCATCAAATCCCCAGTCAGAGCGAAAAGGCGCCTCAACGCCGGAAAGCCGCCTCGAGGCGCTTCAAGTCCGCTATTCTTATTGAGTCCTCACGCCCGCTCTCTCTAACGCCTGATGCGTCCCCGCCTCTCTCACCTCATATTCACTGAAGCGGTCATTGCGCTCGCCGGCATTGCGCATGCCGAACCCCGGGAAAGCGTCCATTTCGGCCTTCTCAACATTGAGCAGGAGGCGACCTACGGCGACCGCCGCGACAACGTGCAGGAGAGGACTGTCGACTATCTGAGAAAAGCCTGTCCTGAGATCGACTTCTCCGTTGAGGTTTACGACATCCTCGGCCTCCAGGCTGCCGTCAGGGAGGGGCGCGTCGACGCGTTTCTCTCGAGTTCCGGATTCTTTGTCGAGCTTTGGCACCAGGGCGTGAAGGACCTCGCGACGCTCGTTTCCAACGACTTTCCCGACCCCAACCGCTGCGTGGGCGGAAGCTTCATCGTGCGCGCCGAAGAGCCTCAGGATCTCACGCTCGACGATCTGCATGGAAGAATCGCCGCGGCGCCCAATCCGCAGAACTTCATGGCCTATCAGATCGGCATGGCCGAAATTGCCCGCCGCGGCTACGATCCCGACCGATTCTTCTCGCGCCTCGACTTTACCGGCAACGACCTTCCTGAAGTGCTCCGCCGCGTGGCTTCGGGCGACTCCGATGTCGGGCTTGTGCGCGCCTGCATTCTGGAAAGTCTTCTGAAGAAAATGCCGGAGCTCCGGGGTCGTCTCAGGGTGGTTGAACCCGTAAAGGATGCCCCGATCAGCTGTGCCGTTTCAACGCCGCTCTATCCCGGCTGGACGGTTGCCGCCACAACGTCGCTGAAGCCCGCTTCCGCGGAAGCCATTGCCCGGGCGCTTCTCACGCAGCCGCCCTCCGGCGCGGGCGGCTACCGGTGGTCTGTTGCCACCGACTTCAAGTCCGTGAACGACGTCTTCCGGCTCCTCAAAACCGGCCCCTATGCATATCTCGACGAGTGGACTCTCAAAGGGTTCCTCCTCCATTACTGGCCGCTCTTTGCGCTCGCCGCGGCCGCCCTCTTTTTCTGGATCCTTCACTGGCTGAGCGTCGAAAAGCTCGTTAAAAAGCGTACAAAAGAGCTTCAGGCGGCGCTCGGGCGCGAGGCGCTCCTCCACAGGAAGGCGCTCGGCGCCGCAGAACAGTCTGAAAAGCTTCTTCAGCTCGGGGTCGTGAACGAACTCTCCTGCATCTATGCGCACGAGATGGCGCAGCCGCTCACGAGCATCGGATACCTTGCGAGAACGCTCAAAACGCTCTCGGGAAAGGAAGCCCTCAACCGCGACCTCATCCGGCGGTGCTCGGAAAAGATTGCAGAGGATCTTTCGCTTGCCGAAGCGATTCTCACGCGCGTGAGGCGCTACGCCAAGTCGCCGATCCGGCGCAACTCGGAGGTCGACCTCTCGGGGCTTTTGAACGAAGTTGCAGACTCCGTGAGGCGCCTCAACCCGGGGACCGAACTCGTCCTTGACGCATCACCCGCCGTCGTCGTCCGGGGGGATCAGCTCGAGCTTTCGATCCTCATTCTGAACCTTCTCAAAAACGCCGCTTCCGCCGCGCTCGACCACCGGGTTTCGGCCTCTCTGAAAGCCGAGGGCGACTTTGCGGAGATTGAGGTGAAGAACCTCGGAAAAAGCATCAGGGGATCACCCTTTGCCGACCGCGTCCTCATCCGCAAGGCTCAATCCTCCCTCAGCGAAGCTCCTCAGGAAGGTGCGCCGGGGCAGCCCCGGCCCGACGGCCTCGGACTCGGACTCCTCATCGTGCAGTCGATCGTGCATGCGCACGGCGGCGTCTTCTCGTGGGAGAACGAAAAATGCGGCGCATCAGACGAATCGGCCGGCGGCGAACCCGGTGAAGCGCATGAAGCACCTGAAGGCGCGAGCGTCATCGTCATGCGCGTAAAGCTTCCCGTGAAAGGTCCCGACCCGGGCTCTGCTTCCAACCCTTTGACTTCAACCCATCCTTAACGAGACTATTCGAAGCGCGATGATCCCCGAAAACATCGAAGCACTCCAGAAAGAGTCCCTGATCCGCATTGTCGACGACGACGCGGAAATCCGCGAAACGCTCTCCCTCATGCTCGAAATCGAGGGCTGGCGGACGTGCGCCTACCCGGGTGCGCAGGAATTCCTCGTGAACGACCAGCCGTCCATGCCGGGAGTGCTGCTCCTCGACATCGAAATGGGCGGCATGAACGGGCTCGACCTTCAGATCGAAATGATGGAACGAGGTTATTCGCTTCCCGTCATCTTCATTACCGGACACGCGAGCGTCGACGCGGCGGTCGACGCCATGCGCCGGGGCGCGAGGGACTTTCTGCAGAAGCCCGTGAATCCCGACCGGCTCCTCTCGTCCCTCACTGAAGCAGCAAGGGAAAGCGTGCTTGAGGCTTCTCATGCGCTCGGAACCGAGGAAATCCGAAAGGCGCTCACTGAACTCACCGACCGGCAAAAAGAAGTGCTCCTCCATCTTCTCGACGAGGAGCACGTGAGAAAGATTGCCGAACGGCTTCAGATCAGTCTGAGAACGGTTCAGGGACACCGCGTGACGATCTACCGCAAGTTCGGCATTCACAGCTTCCGGCAGCTCAAGGATCTGCGCGGAGACATCCGCGCGATCCTTGAGGTCTGAGGGCTTCAAAAATTACCGAACAGGCGGGAGCGGCATGACGCTCCGCTCGAAGGCCCACGGATCCGAAACCTCGCCGGACCCGGCATCAAAGCGCATGGCCTTCCTCTCGTGGAAGTCGAAGCGCGCCCAGCCCGGGTTCCCCGTCTTTGCAAACCTGACCCACGCGCCGTGGATGAAGCCGGCGAGCGCCTCCGGCGGATTTTGCTCAAGCGACTGAACCGAGCGCGGCGCCTTCAGAGTCTTGAAGACAAAGGGCACGTCGTTCGAGTGCGCGGCTCCGATCGGCTCGCCCGTCTTTCCCTTCACCGGGCTCTGCCAGTCGAAGCTGTAGGACCAGACCTGGGCGCCGCCTGCAGCCAGAGCTTCGGTAAGGCGAAGCGCCGGCATGCGGAAGATGATGTCGCTTTGAATCTGCGCAAAGCGGTCGCCGGGCTTCTCGCCCCTCCCGGCATCCTTATAAAGACGGCTCAGATCCTTCGGCAGATTAGCGCCTTCGAGGAGCTTCTCAACCGCCTTTTCATTCACCTTCGAAATCTGTCCGTTCGGGACGATGTAGTGGCGCCATTCGGAAGCCATCGAGCCCGCAATGACGTGCAGGCCCTCTGCGGCGCCGCGCCGGAGGGCCTCAATCGGACGCATCGGCATCTGGTCGCCGTCCACCCAGCCCTTGAAGAGCGAGGTGTTCCCGTCCGTCATCTGCGCCCATTCGCGGTCGCCTGCGAGCTTCCCGGCAAGCGGCCCGAAGGCGGCGAGGTCTTCAAACGGAACCTTCATCATCGATTCGCGCGTGGGCTCTGCGCCGACGGCATCCGCCACGAGCTTCGCCGCCCGGTCGGCCTGACGGTCGTTCGTCCACTGCGCAATCGCGGACGGGCTCTGAATGATTGCGCCCGCAAGAAGCCCCTTTGCGAGGGGCGACGCGATGACGTCAACCAAGTGCGTGCCGCCCGCAGACTGCCCGAAAGCGATGATTTTCGCGGGGTCGCCCCCGAAGGCGCTGATGTTCTTCTTCACCCACTCGAGCCCGGCGATGATGTCGCGATTTCCGAGGTTCGAGTCTCCTCCCTCGAGCTTGAGGAAGCCGTCCACATTGACGCGGTAGGCGATCGTGACGAGCACGACGCCGTCTTCGGCAAAGGCCGTTCCGTCAAAGCGCGGATCGTTGGGATTGCAGCGGATCGATCCGCCGCCCGGCACCCAGACCATCACGGGGTGGTTGGTCCCGTCCTTCGGCGCCCAGATATTGAGCGTGAGGGGACCGTCGCCCCCGACCATCTTCGGGCCTTTTCCCGGCGTCCCCGGCTGAAGCGGGATGGAGCCCGGGCGGAAGCAGTCCGTAATGCCGGGGAGCTTCTCCATGGGTTCGGGCTTCAGGAACCGGCGAACGGGTTCATAGGGATTTTTGATGAAGGGAATGCCGCGGTAGACCCGCACGGCTAGCGACTCCTGCGGGATGTAGCCGCGGAAGGTTCCGGCGGGAGCTGCGGCGAGGCTTGAAACGGCAGCCCCTTCCGGGAGTCCGGCGGGCGATTTTTCCTCCACCTTCGCCGCGCACCCGGCGAGTCCTCCGGCAGAAACGACTGCTGCGCTCAGGGCGGCCTTTTGAATGAAATTCCTTCTTTGCATCTTTCTCCTCCTTTCGGCGTATCAGCTTCCCTCCCATGGTCGGGCGGCAGGGAAGCCGTTCTTCGGTTGATTCATCCTACGAAGAGCGGCGATTCCATGCGCTTCAAAATGAAGGAATTTTGAGATCGATAAACATGCGCGCGCATGTTGGGGAAGCATCATTCAGGGCATCAGAAAAGTTCCTCGGGAACTAGACCAAAAGAAGGAGAAAAAAGATGACCGCGAACTTCAATCGCCGCAGCATTCTTCGCATGGCCGGTGCCGGTACGGCGCTCGCCGCAGCAGCCGGCTTTGCCCGTGCTGAATCGTCCGAAGGCGTCAAGTGGGACGAGACCCACGAAGTCGTCGTGATCGGTTCGGGCGGCGCCGGCATGGCCGCTGCCGTCAAGGCCGCGCAGACGGGCGCGAAGGACATCGTCGTCTTTGAAAAGCTCGCCTTCACGGGCGGCAACACCCTGATTGCCCAGGGCTTCATGAATGCCGCCGACCCGGTGCGCCAGCCGCGCCAGGGCATCAAGGATTCTCCTGAAAACCACATGAAGCAGACGCTTGCTGCGGGCGACTTCCGCGGCGACCCTGAACGCGTGCGCGTGCTTTGCGAAAACGCCTACGGCGCCGTCACCTGGCTCGAAAGCCTCGGGATGAAGTTCAAGGACAACGTCATTCAGATCTTCGGCGCGCTTTATCCGCGCTCCCACATCCCCGCTCTTCCGAAAGGCCAGGGCTACGGCACCGTCCTCTCGAAGGCCGCGAAGGACCTCGGCATCAAGGTCGAGACGGGCGTTGCGATGACGGAAGTCATCCGCGAAAAGGCCTTCGACGGCCCCGTTCTCGGCGTGCAGATCATCCGCAAGGGCAAGCCCGTCTACGTCCGCGCCTCCCGTGCGGTCGTTCTCGCCGCGGGCGGGTTCTCCGGCAACAAGTACCTGCGCGAACTCCATGATCCGCGCGTGAAGGGCCTCGGCACCGACAACCTCCCGGGCTCAACGGGCGAAGTCGCGATGGCCGCCGTCCGCGTGGGCGGGTATCTGGTCGGCATGGACTTCATTCAGTCCACCCCGGGCGCTCCCGCCGGCAAGAAGATGAAGCTCCTTCTCAACTTCAACGTGAACGGCTCCATCTACGTCGACAAGCGCGGCAACCGCATCGTGAATGAAGGCGCTCGCCGCGACGTGATCCGCGACGCCGTCCTCGGCACGCCCGAACGCTATGCCTACACGGTCTGCGACAACGAAAACTTCATGAGCTACGACGAAGTGAACCGCAAGGCCATTCATGAAGGCATCAAGATCAACGAGGCCTGGACGGCCCCGACGATCCGCGAACTCGCTGAAAAGATGGGCGTCGACCCGGCCGGTCTTGAAAAGACGATCAACCGCTACAACGATGAATTCGTGAAGAACGGTGTTGATCCCGACTTCGGCAAGACCGCCGTCAACCTCACGAAGCGCATCGAAAAGGGTCCCTTCTGGGCGTGCTACACCGGCATGACCGTGCACCACACCATGGGCGGCCTCAACACGAACACGAAGGCTCAGGTTCTCGACTGGCAGGGGAACGCCATCCCGCGCCTCTACGCTGCAGGCGAAATCACGGGCGGCATCCACGGCACGAACCGCGTGGGCGGCAACGCCGTTCTCGACTGCTTCGTCTTCGGTCAGATCGCCGGCGAAAACGCCGCGCGCGAGAAGATCGCGTAACCGTCTCTCCCCTTCGGGCCGCGGATGTCCGCAGACAATGCCCTCATCCGCGGCCTGAAGTCTTGACTTTTCTCCGGGAAGTTCTCCCGGAGAGATAAAGGAGCGCTTCCCCGTTCAAAGCGGGCGAAGCGCTCTTTTGCTTTTCTGGGCGGAGCGCCGTTCCCAACGCAAAATTTCAACAATTTGGGATTATGATCCCAAAAAAGTTGAACATTTTGGGATTACAATCCCAAAAAAGAAAAGTTTTTAGGTGAATAACATGCCCGCATGGTTCGACTGGCCGTATATTCCGCGCGAACTCGAGGCTCCGCTCAGCGAACCGGGTCCTTCCGGCAGAGCCGAAGTCATCATCGGTCCCAGACAAGTCGGCAAGAGCACGATGCTTCAGAAGCTCGTAGAAGGCAGGCGCCACATCATCCTCACCGGAGAAGATGAGGACGATCTCGCCATCCTGTCGGATCCCAGGTCCTACCTGAAGCTCACAGAAGAGTATCCGTACCTCATCATTGATGAGGCTCAGTTCATTCCCGGCATCGGACGCGTCATCAAGCGCATCGTGGACAATAATCGGTCGGGAAGTCGAATATTCGTTACCGGATCGAGTTCTCTCGATCTCGCAGGCGGCCTCAAGGAATCGGCTGCCGGCCGCTTCAACAGCTACCAGCTGTGGCCATTCTCGCTCCAGGAGCTCGCAGGCCACTCTTCCTGGATTGAAGTGAAGCGCAGCATGGATGAACGCCTCATCTACGGATCCATGCCCGCCGTCGTGAATGATCCGCGACATGCCGAAGAATATCTTCTCGACATCTCTGACGCTGTGCTTTACAAGGACATCTTCAAACTTGCCGAAATGCGCCGGCCGACTGAACTCACTAAGCTCGTGAAGTACCTGGCGCTCAATATCGGCTCCGTTGTGAGGTATGGAACGATGGCGAGCGAACTTGGGATTCAGAACAAAACCATTGAACGCTATATTGATCTCCTCGAGGCATGCTGCATTCTCCGTGTTGTTCCTTCTCTCTCCCGGAATCCTCAGTCGGAAATAAAGCTCGGCAAAAAGATCTACTTCTACGACAACGGCATCCGCAACGCGCTTATCCGGAATTTCTCGCCGCTCCCCGCACGGACGGATTCCGGCGCGCTCTGGGAAAACTTATTCTTCACGGAACGCCTGAAGCTTCATGCCTTCAGACGCGACGGAACGGAAATTTTCTTCTGGCGCACGCGAACTCAGCATGAAGTGGACTTTCTGGAAGCGCAGAACGGAAAAGTCGCCGCGTTCGAGTGCAAAAGCAGTCCCAAGACCAAAACGACTTCCATTCGAGCCTTTGAGCGCGCGTACCCGGATACGCCGGTCACCATCGCCACACCCGGCAACGTGGACGAACTCTTTGCCTGAAATCATCCTCAGAGCGCCAGCCGGCAGCCGACGCCCGCTTCCGTAAGAAGCCACTTCGGCCTTGCGGGATCGGCTTCGAGCTTGCTTCTGAGCCTTCCCATGTAGATTCTCAGGTAGTGCGGTCGATCGACGTAGGCGGGTCCCCAGACGCGCGAGAGAAGCTGGCGCTGCGTGAGCACCTTGCCGCGCGATTCGATGAGGGTCTGCAGAAGCCGGTACTCGAGCTTCGTCAGGTGCACTTCCTCTCCCGCGCGCGTCACGACGCGGGCCGCAAGATCAACCTTCACGTCACCGATTTCAACGACTGTTCCCGGGTTCCCCGGCTGAACGAGCGCCTGACGCCGAAGCTGCGCGCGCACGCGCGCCTTGAGCTCCCCCATGCCGAAGGGCTTCACAAGGTAGTCGTCCGCCCCGAGGTCGAGCGCCTGGATCTTCTGCTTTTCATCGGTTCTCGCGGAGAGGACGATCATCGGGAGCGCCATCTTCGCGCGCACGGCGCCGATGAGGTCGAGCCCGTCCCCGTCAGGGAGCCCGAGGTCGACGATGAGAAGGTCGGGCTGGCGGGTGAAGGCTGCCGTGAGCCCGCCCTTCATCGTGCCCTCGATGAAGGTGGTGAAGCCTTCATCCTGAAGCGCCGCAGCGATGAAGCGGGCAATGGTCGATTCATCCTCAATGATCAGAACGCGCGGAGAAGAAATTTCTGCACTCATCGTCTTTTCAAGCCTTGTTTGGTTGGGAATTCAGGGAATCTGCCGCTGCATCCGGGGATGCTGCCTCAGCCTTCCCGTCAGGAGCCTTCGGAAGCGCTTCCGCGTCATCCTCATGCTGCGCGAGCACCTTCTCCTCGTCGTCCATCTCCGGCACCGGCACAAGTGGGAGCATGAGCGTGAAGGCAGCGCCGCCCGCGGGCGAGTCGCCCGCGATGATTTCCGCATCGTGCGCGCGCGCAATCGTGCGGCAGATGGCAAGCCCGAGCCCAACGCCCGAAACCGCATTCTCGCGCCGGCCGCGCCTGAAGGGATCAAAGAGCCGCTGAGAGTTCCCGGCCGGAAGCCCCGGACCGTTGTCCGAAACGCTTGCCGCCACCCTGTCGCCGCGGCGCCTTGCCGCCATCGTAATCACCGAACCCTTCGGGCAGTACTTGGCCGCATTGTCGAGAAGGTTCGTCATGACGCGAAGCAGAAGCACTTCGTCGCCGTAGAGAAGCGGACAGTCGTCGGCAATTTTGATGTCGACGCGATAGTCCTTGAGACGCTCTCCCATTTCCGCAATTGCCATCCCGAAGAGTTCGTCGGCCGGGATCCAGGATTTCGAAAGCTTGATGCCGCCCGTCTGAAGACGCGCCATTTCAAGGAGATTGATGACGAGCCGCTCCATCCGCTCGGTCGATTCGAGGAGTTTTCCGGCATCCGTCCGGGCAGCCGCAAGGTCGCCCTTCGAGAGGCGCGCGAGGAGCCCCTCGGCAGACATTCTGAGCATCGTCACGGGCGTGCGCAGATCATGCGAAAGCGACTGAATGAGCGTGTGGCGAAGTCTTTCGCCCTCTATCGCAATGAGGGCCTGCCTCGCGTCCTGAGCGGCGTCGATGCGCTGGAGCGTCTGGGCGCCCAGCGCAATGAGCGCTTCAGCCAGGTTTCGCGTTACCGGATCTTCAGCCGCCTGAGGTGCCCGGAAGCTGATGACGACGACGGCGAGAATGTCGCCGCCCGCTTCCATCGGCACGTACCAGTAGTTTGAGGAAGCGAGCGTATGCGTTCCCCGTCCTGCCGCCTGCCGGTGGTCGAAGCACCAGCGGATGACGGCCGGGTCGGCGCCTTTGAGCACCGCTTCCGCGCGGCTGAATTCGACGTGCTCGGCATCCTTCTTCCGCGGCTCATCATCCTCAGCATCATCGGGCCAGTCGGGGAGCCAGAATTCGCTCTCGGCGCTCGCCTGGCCGTTGAGCGTGCCGGAAAGGACCTTGAGCGCCTCATCAACGGAGAGCGCCCTCGAGAAGGCGCGAGACGCTTCATAGAGCTGCCGCGTCTGGTGCTCGCGCTTGTTGGCGGCCTGAGCGAGCTTCTGCCGACGGGCGACGAGCTGCCCCGCAACCAGCCCCACGAGGAGCATCACGAGGAAGGTAATGAAGTACTGGGCGTTTGCGACCGAGAAGGAGAGCCAGGGCTCAACGACCGTAAAGTCGAAGGCCACCACCGCGAGCATTGCGGCGAGCGCCGCCGGGCCGCTCCCGTAGCGAACGCCGCAGAAGAGCACCGCGAGGAGGTAGATCATCGCGTGGTTGGTGGGCTCCATGGCGTTGCGCAATGGATAGAGAAGGAGGCAGAGGACGCCTACCGAGGCCGCCGCCTGCCACCATCCGGAAGTGGAGAGATTGAAGTCGCTCACCATTGCGAGGAGCCGCTGCGCAAGCGACCCCCTGACGCTCCCCTGAGCGGCGAGGAAGATGAGATTAAGTTCCGGAGAACCCTTCTTCAAGGCTCTCGCACGGGCATTCGTCTGCCAGGTTGAGGCCGTGAGCACCGCGACGAGTGAAAGGTTGTGCTCGCGCGCATACTGCCCGATCTCGGCCGCATAGTCGCCCGCGAGCTTGTCCGTTTCGGCGCCGAGGGACTCGGCGAACTTAAGCACCTCCGTTACCCTCGGGCTGTCTGACGGTATGGAGAGCGCCGACTCCATCCAGACGACGTGCCAGGGGGAGGAAAGCGCGCGGGCAAGACGCGACATCTCGCGCACGGCTTCGAGAGACGGATACTCCAGCACAAGAAGGGCGCCGTAGGACGTATCCTCCACCGCCTGCCGCGTGGAGAGGAGCCTTTCGGAGCGGATCTGGCTCTCCATGCGGCTTGCCATGAAGCGGAGCGCGAGCTCTCTCAGGGCAATCAGATTGCTTCTTCGGAAGTAGTTGGCGCGCGCCCGCTCGATCACCTGCGGCAGATAAATCTTTCCGGCATTGAGCCTCGCGATGAGGTCGTCGGGCGGCAGGTCAATCAAGCGCACTTCGTCCGCTTCATCGAAGACCCGGTCCGGAACGGTTTCGGAAACCTCCACGCCCGTCACGCGGGCGACGACGCCGTTGAGGCTTTCAAGATGCTGAATATTGAGAGCCGACCAGACGTCGATCCCCATGTCGAGGATTTCCTCGATGTCCTGCCAGCGCCGGGCGTGGCGCGAACCCGGAGGATTCGTGTGGGGCATCTCGTCCACGACGACGACGGAAGGCCGCCGGCGAAGAATCTCGTCGACGTCGAGCTCCTCCGTCCAGACGGCTCCCCGGCGCATGCGCTTTCGCGGCAGGATCTCGAGGCCCTTGAGGAGCCTCATCGTGTCGGGACGGGAATGCGTATCCACCCACCCGATCAGACAGTCCTTGCCGCTCTTTCGCCGCTGGTGGGCTTCCGTGAGCATGGCGTAGGTTTTCCCCACGCCCGGAGCCATGCCGAGAAAAAGCCGGAGCTTGCCGCGGCTCCTGCGCTGCGCCTCTTCCAGTACGGCTTCCGGATTCGGTCCATCGCCATCACGCGCCATTCATTCGCCTCGCTCTTTTCGGATTGCTGGCAGCAATCTCAATTAAGGGTTATCTCGCAGAGAGTCTACGCGGGGAACATAGACTCTGTATACGAAATCACTTTGCCTCCGGCTTCGGGAAAGGCACCTTCTTCGTGATATCAAGCACTTTGAGGTTGAGTTCCAGCACATTGACGAGCGGGTCGCCGCCGAAGGCAAGAAGATCCTTTTTCGCCATGCTTCTCACGAGTGCTTCAAGCTGAGCCGCAGGAATCCCGGTCGACCTTGAAACCCAGGGGATTTCATAAAGGGCGCCTGCGAGCGAAATCTGGGGATCGAGCCCCGAAGCCGAGGCCGTCAGAAGCTCCATCGGAACGGGAGCGCCCGAGCCCGTGAGCTTCTGCCAGCGCTCCGAGCGCTCCTTCACGGCTTTCGCGAGATCCGGATTGCTCTGGGCGTAGTTGGTTCCCGAAGTCGCCATCGGGTTGTAGGGATTCCCGCCCGTGGCGGACGGACGCCCCTCGAAGAGCCCCGTATCCGTCCAGTCTTCGCCGAGGAGCCTTGAGCCCGCGACTTTGCCGTCTGCAGAGCGCACGAGGCTCCCTGAGGCCTGATCCGGGAAGATTGCATTCCCCGCCACGGTGACGAGCGCCGGATAAGCGAGGCCGAGAATGAGGCCGAAGAAAAGGAGGAGTTCAAAGCTTCTCCCGAGCGTCTTCAGAACCCCGAGCTTTTCGCGCGCCCCTGAGGGCGCTCCTGTCATTTCATCTCTATCAGTCATAAGAACAAGAATTCCTTTCCTTTAAACAAGTCCGATTGCCGTGAGCACCATGTCAATCGCCTTGATCCCGACGAAGGGAACGATGACGCCGCCGAGGCCATAAACGAGAAGGTTGCGCTTCAGGAGCGTCGACGCCGATTCGGCGCGGTAGCGAACGCCCTTCAAGGCCAGCGGAATGAGGCACACGATGATGAGCGCATTGAAGATGACGGCGGAGAGGAGCGCCGAAACCGGGCTCGTCAAGCCCATGATGTTGAGGACGGCAAGTCCCGGGTAGACGCCCGCAAAGGCCGCCGGCAGGATGGCGAAGTATTTCGCGATGTCGTTCGCAAGCGAAAAGGTGGTAAGTGACCCGCGGGTCATCAGCATTTGCTTGCCGATTCTCACGACATCCATGAGCTTCGTCGGGCTCGAATCGAGGTCGACCATGTTGGCCGCTTCCTTCGCGGCATTCGTGCCCGAATTCATCGCGACGGCGACGTCGGCCTGGGCGAGCGCCGGCGCGTCGTTCGTGCCGTCGCCCGTCATGGCAACAAGGTGCCCTTCCTTCTGGTAGCGCCGGATGGAATCGAGCTTCGACTCAGGAGTTGCCTCCGCGATGAAGTCGTCGACTCCCGCTTCAGAAGCAATGGCCGCGGCCGTCAGGCGGTTGTCGCCCGTGATCATGACGGTCTTGATGCCCATGCGGCGAAGCGCTGCAAACTGCTCCTTGATGCCGGGCTTTACGATGTCCTTCAATTCAATGACGCCGAGCGGACGGCCGTTCTCAGAAACGAGAAGCGGGGTTGATCCGCGTGCCGCCACGGCATCCACCTCGCGGCGGAGCTCCTCAGGAACCCTGAAGCCGGAGGCTTCGGCATAGTGCGCGATGGCGTCGGGCGAACCCTTCCTGATTTCGCGCCCGTCGGGGAGATTGACGCCCGACATGCGGGTCTGCGCGGTAAAGGGAATGGCCGCAGCGTCCTTCGGGAGCGTGATGCGTTCTGCCTCTTTCCCAAGAAGCTTCTCGGCGAGCTTCACGATCGACTTTCCTTCCGGCGTATCGTCCGAGAAGGAAGAGAGGAGCGCGCATTCAATGAATTCATTCCTGTCGACTCCGGGTGCGGCCTTGAAGGCATCGGCGGAGCGGTTCCCGAACGTGATCGTGCCGGTCTTGTCGAGAAGAAGCACGTCGACGTCCCCCGCGGCTTCAACCGCGCGGCCCGAGCGGGCGATGACGTTTGCCGCCATCAGCCGGCTCATGCCCGCGACGCCGATCGCGGAAAGAAGTCCGCCGATCGTGGTCGGAATCAGGCAGACGAGAAGCCCCGCGAGGACCGTGTAGCCGATCACCGTTCCCTGGTCGCCGATTTGCTTCGCGAGGATCGAGAAGGGCAGAAGCGTCGCCGTAACGAGGAGGAAGATGATGGTGAGCGCAGTGAGGAGAATCGCAAGCGCCTTTTCATTCGGCGTGCGGCGTCTCTCGGCGCCTTCGACCATCTGAATCATCTTTTCGATGAAGGATTCGCCCGGATCGCATTCGATCCTCACAATGATCCAGTCGGAAAGAACAGTGGTGCCGCCCGTGACGGACGAGAAGTCGCCGCCCGACTCGCGGATTACCGGCGCGGATTCGCCCGTCACCGCGGATTCGTCGACGCTCGCAATGCCGGCGACGACTTCGCCGTCGCCCGGGATCACGTCGCCCGCACGAACAACCACGACGTCGCCCTTTCTCAAGGTCGTGCTCTCCACGTCTTCGGTAGCAATGTCGGGACTGAGCGCCCGGACATCGGCAAGCGCCCCGGCGGCATTCACCGCCTTATGCGCGATCGTGCTCTTCGTTAGGCCCTTGAGCGCAGCGGCCTGCGCGCGGGCGCGGCCTTCAGCAAGGGCTTCCGCGAAATTAGCGAACAGCACCGTAAACCAGAGCCAGACCGCGGTCCAGCCGGCAAAGGCTGCGGGCTCCTTGGAATAGCCCGCCACGGACGCGGCGAAAATGCCGGTCGTGAGAATGGCTCCGAGCCAGCAGAGGAACATCACCGGGTTCTCGAGCTGAGTGCGGGGCGTGAGCTTTTTGAAGCTCTCCACCACTGCCTCGCGCACGAGCCCGGGCTCAAACAACTTGAAAGTTTCTTTTTTAGACATGTATTCGTATCTCTCAATCTCCGCCCCGCCTCTCTTCCTTCGCTGCGCTTTTCTTTATTTCAGGAAGCGCAGGCCAAGAATCGAAGCGGGCGGACCGGGGACCCCCGGTTGACTCATTAACCTGAAATGTCAATCAGTCTTACGAGACATCAGGGAAGCGAGACGTATTCGGCAACAGGGCCCAGCGCGAGAAGCGGGAAGTAGGTGAGTGCGCCGACCAGAAGCACCGTCCCGACAAGCAGTCCGCAGAAGAGCATCCCGTGCGTCACAAGCGTTCCGTCGGAAGACGGCACGCGCCTCCCGCGAACGAGGGCTCCCGCGAGCGCGAGCATCGCGAGGATCACAAAGAAGCGGCCGAACCACATGGCGGCGCCCAAGCTCAGGTTGTACCAGGGGGTATTGGCGCCGAAGCCCGCGAAGGCCGAACCATTGTTGTTCGCAGCTGAGGCCCAGGCGTAGATCATCTGGGAGAAGCCGTGGGGACCGGGGTTCGTAATCGAATCCGTGCCGAAGCTCCCGAGGGAGGAAATGCCGAGCCCAACGAGAACGATCACCGGGGTCACGAGCATCCCGATGCTCGCGAGCTTCATCACCGGAACGTCGATCTTCTTCCCGAGGTATTCGGGCGTGCGGCCCACCATGAGGCCTGCAACGAAAACTGCGACGACAATAAAGATCATCATTCCGTAAAAGCCCGCACCGACCCCGCCGAAGACCACTTCGCCGAGGAGCATCAGAAGCATCGGCACAAGGCCGCCGATCGGCGTGAGGGAGTCATGCATGTTGTTGACGGCGCCGCAGGAGGCTGAAGTCGTCACAACAGAGAAGAGCGAACTCTGAGAGAGCGGGAAGCGCATCTCCTTCCCTTCCATATGCATGGCGCTTTCAGCGGCGCCGTAATGCGTGAGGAAGTTCGCGCCGTCCGCCTCAAACCAGGCAAGCGTCAGAAGCGCGCCGGCAAAGAGCACGGCCATTGCGCACCAGACGGTCCACCCCTGACGGACGTCGCCCACGGCGTGGCCGAAGGTCCAGCAGAGGCCCGCAGAGATCGCAAAGATCGAGAGGCACTGAAGGAAGTTCGTGAGCGCCGTCGGATTCTCAAAGGGATGCGCGGAGTTGACGTTGAAGAAGCCGCCCCCGTTCGTGCCGAGCATCTTGATCGCTTCCTGACTTGCAACAGGCCCGAGGGCAATGCTCCCGTCCTGTCCCGTCACCGAGTGAAAGGCCTCTGCCGCGCTCCACGTCTGAACGCTCCCTTCGCCGATGAGAACAAGCGCGAAGATTAGGGCGAGCGGCAGCAGGAGCCAGAGGTTGACTCGAACGATGTCGACCCAGAAGTTCCCGAGATTTTTGGTTTCAGAACGCGCAAAGCTCCGGATCACGACGAAGGCGACGGCAATGCCGGTGCCTGCGGAAACAAAGTTCTGCACCGTGAGGCCGAGCGCCTGAGAAAGGGGCGAGAGCGTCGACTCGCCGCCGTAGCTCTGCCAGTTCGTGTTCGTGACAAAGGAAATGGCGGTATTGAGCGCCTGATCTGCGGGCATCCCGGCAAACCCCATGGGGTTCCAGGGGAGCACGCCCTGAAGGCGCAGGATCGCGTAGAGGAAGAGGCACCCCATCGCGTTGAAGATGAGGAGCGAAAAGGCGTACCCCGCCCAGCTCTGCTCTGCGTTTTCGCTTAGCCCCAGGCATTTGAGGAGCGCGCCGTCGATCCGTGCGATCGGAGCGGGAGCCCGTCCCTCGCACATCGGGGTCATCCACCGGCCAAGAGGCTTCGTGACGAGCGCGAGGACGAGTAGAAATAGAAGTAATAGTTCAACCGTTGCGGTCATGATTGATGCGGGATTCAGGCCCTCAGGCCGGCGCTGCCGGGAAGCCTCTCAGAAGGATTCACTCGCTTCTGAGCTCTTCCGGAATAACTGCGCGAGCGTACGGGGGTCTTCCCGTTTAATTCACAAAGAATATGGATAAAGCAGGCTTCATTCGCGCCAGAGCACGGTCAGAAGCCAGCAAAGGAGCAGCAGACACGCTCCCAGAAAGATGTATGCGCCGGTCATGGTTCCTGAAATTCCATTTGAAGGTGCTCCCGGTCATCAGGAGCGATTGGACTCAAGAAAGCCCGTGAGGAGCTTGAAGAACCCGAGGCTCAATAGGACGAAGACCAGCCAGATCGCCAGAATGACGATGTCGGACATGGATTTGATTCCTCCAGAGATATGAGACAGGAGGAAGATTAGAGAGCGCCGCGGCAATGCCGTATAAAAGTGAGGGTTCTCCCCGTAAACGGCGCGTAAATATTTGGCGGACGCCGCCTGAAACCGCTGGAATCATGCCTGCGCATCCCCGGAGGAACGGGGATCTGCTTTGATTTTCTTGCTGCCCGCCCTAGGTTACGGCGGTTATTGCTTGACTTCCCGATAGGCTTCAAAATGGCGGGAAGCGCCATTGAAGACGAGGACGGCCCGATGGAGTTCCCGTCTGTCGACGCCCTCGCCATAGCGGCGGGAGATGATCTGCTTCTCGCCTTCTTCGAGAAGCGCTGCGACTTCCGCCTGGGAATGTGCAAACTTGAATTCGAAAACCCAGCGCCGGCTGCCGACCGCAACTTCGAGGTCGCTCCGTCCGAGAGACGTGTGTTTCTCAACTTCCGGGATCAGGGCCGATCCCATCAGGAAGAGCTGGATGCAGGCGCGGCAGGCGGCTTCATTCGTAATGGGAAAATTCTTGTAGTCGATCTGATGGATGCCGTCGTTGAAGCGCCTGACGATGCTTTCGAGCGTTCCTGTTCCGAGGAGATCCGAAAGCATGGGCGCACCCATCGGATCGATGAATTTTCCCTGGAGGAGCTCATCCGCATAGAGCTGGGCGATCGAGAGCTCAACCTCTCTGTTGGGATAGCCGATGGTTGCGGTCACGTTGGGACGCACCGACTTGATGGTGAGATATCCCGCCTGGGTGAGCAGTGCATCGAGTCCGATGGTTTCATAGCCGCGCGCGGCCTGAAGATCCGTGAGGCGAACCTGCTTGTCTTCATCAAATTCGAACGGGTTCTCAATCCTGTGGCTCGCAAGATAGCCTTTGAGCACCGCCGGACGACCGCCGCTTTCGTACCAGTAATTTAAAAAACCTTCCTCAGGACTCTGCAGAAAGCTCAGAACCGACCACGGGCAATAGACGTGCGCCTGGGCATTTCTGTCAAAGCAGAATCCATCGTAATTTTTCCTGAGCTCCTCCAATAACTCTTTGCGATTGAGATGTAGGAGTTCCTCAGCTCTCTTCAAATGAGGATCAAAATATCGGACGATTTCTTCTTCCGTCAGTCCGAGAATGGTGCTGTATTTTGAATTCAATGAAATATCGTTGAGATTATTGAATTCAGAAAATATGCTTGTATGACTGAATTTCGTAATTCCCGTCATAAAGAAGAATCGCAGACAGCCGTCTGCATTCTTTAATACGGCATAAAACTTTTCCAGCTCTGCACGAACTGCACTGAACTTTTCCGGGCTTCCTAAATGAGCAGTGAGCGGCGTGTCGTATTCGTCGATCAACAGAACTAGCGAGCTTTGCGGCAGCGAATTAAGCCAGGTGCGCAGCTGGACGAAAAAGGAAACATCTGTATTTTCCTTATCGAAATGGAAGCCCAATGGAGAAAAGGCATTAATCAATTCACTTCTTAAAGTAAATTCAAATTGATCCTTGCTGACAAATTCCTTGAGGCCGGAAAAATCGAGGCGAACAACATCATATTTCCGGTCCTGCCAGAGCTTCTCAATCGCCAGTCCCGAAAAGTGCTTTATCCCATCCTTAAATAGTGAGGCGAAGGTTGAAATCAGCAGGGTTTTTCCGAAGCGTCTCGGGCGGATAAGCAGAAACTTGCGGCGCTGTGATGCAATATTATTAACAAAGGTATTTAATAGTTGACGGATGGTGCTGTGT
>UMGZ01056991.1_pt1 | contig 25086 bp, 36 predicted proteins | sample 1965421 | NCBI WGS metagenome assembly UMGZ01 (sample SAMEA4836087, study PRJEB28245) | human gut metagenome | biome: gut microbiome; material: fecal sample | place: Denmark | collected 2008
TCGCAGATACTGCAAAGGTAAGAATTTGAAAGCAAATCACAACGGTTTCTACTAATTTATACACATGACTTTGCTTACCCAAGCGAAAGCTAATCATATAACAGTCAGTTTTGATAGATTCGTATTAATAACTCGCGAATTAGTAATACTCATCAATCATGTGTAGGTAGTTTACAGAACTCTACCAAACTCTACCAAACTCCAAATGCAGCCTTTTTCACTTCGGTGGTCTATGCTGCCTAACCACGCCTACATATGTAGGTATTCGCTACAAAAACACATAGTATGAAAGTTTAAGTATATACGCTTCCAACTATTAAGTTAAACAATAAATGCTCGTCTATTCCGAGCCGCCAATTATTCCTAACCATTTTACGTGAGGCGAATAATAAAGGACTCACAACTCAGTATTAGATACTATTGACTGAGAAATCCAGTGTATGTCCTGGCGGTTTATTTCCAACTATATTTACTGATCATCTTCTTAAAGATAGGAATATCAGAAACAGATGCAAAAAGCAACATGCAACACCTTACTTTAATTGCATCATTCCCAAATATCTCATAAACAGATTTCTCGTTATTGTAAACAGCTTCAGTAGCCTCTATTAACCTTTCCCTTAAAATAGGATTTTCAAGATAGGCTTCAGCTTCATCCCTACCTCTTATTCCAAAGTATTCGGCATTGTAACTACTGCCTAACCCCACCATTTGAGGGAAGATAAACCATACCCAATGGGTTTTCTTCTTTCCAGCTTTAATTTCTTCTAAAGCTGTTTCATAAGTATCCCACTTGTTTTGGGCTGTAATGAAGCGATTTAAGCCCTCACACACAGCTCTTATTGTAGGAACAAAATCTTCTCTAAATCGACCTGTTTCTCTGTCGACTAATAAGTCTCTGTCCCCCAAAGCCAACCAATCGGCAGTTTTGTTGATGAATTCTTTATTTGTATTATCTTTCTTACTCATTTAGATCTACGTTTTAAAAGTTTACCTCCATTATATAGAAAGGGATTCATCTAGGATAGCTGTCGCAGATACTGCAAAGGTAAGAATTTGAAAGCAAATCACAACCATCTTGGGATGTACCTGCCGAAAAACTTCGCTGTCGCAGATACTGCAAAGGTAAGAATTTGAAAGCAGACACAATGCATTAATAATTCTGTGTTGAAGTCGTTGGGATTACTGTGGCGGGGCCAAACCATGTGCGTCGAAAAAACGAGGCTTTGTCCGATGCTGGCCGTTTCTGATGGGCCGGAATGATGTCGTAGCCGTAGTCGCCCCGGTGTGGAGTGATAAGCTTGGCCGGCACGAGGCTCTCGCCTTGCTGGATATGGGAGAGTGGGATGTGGACAGCACGCTGTTGTGCCCTATGTCCGAACTGCACGGCCTCTTTATCGCAGGCCCACAAGCATTCCGGCGTCCATGTCCGGTGGTTGTTTCGTTTAGGGTTGGCGGGGTGGGGGACTGTTGTCGGCGTGGGCGTCTTTTTGAGTCTTTCGTCGGTGAGTCGGGGGTCGTCGTGTGTGGGTGCGTAGGAGTCGTCCTCGGAGCCAGGCGAACCGTGTGCCTGCTGCGGGCGGCGAGCTGCCCAATGAGGCATGCAGGCGCGCGTGGGCTGGCAGGGGTTACAACTTTTTAACTGACAGTGCTTGTCTATAAGCATAGAAATGCCGACCTTTGCGCCGGTTTTTGAACAGCTGGAATGTAGGGCTGGCTTCCGTCCCATCTCGCCGCCTCTTTCGGCAAGTCCCGCCATCGGGCGGGGCTTTTCGGGACAATGGGGCCGACACGCTTCGCCCCTCCCCCTTTCCTCGCAGCCGCGACACGTTCACAAGGTCTGTCTTTTTTGTGTCGCGCGATTCCGGCGTAAAAGAAGAAGCATGAAAATAACGAAACTGATTTTTTTCCTAATGACAATGGTGGCGTCCGTCCTCGCTGCGGATGCTCAGCAGGTCGGCGACGCTACCTATTATTCCAACCGGCTTCACGGGCGATACACGAGCGACGGCTCCCGCTATCATCGCGACAGCCTCACCTGTGCCCACAAGACGTATCCCCTCGGCACGTATCTGAAAGTGCGTAACGCCCGCAACGGTCAGGAGGTAATAGTCAAGGTGACGGACCGCGGCCCCTACCGCCGGGGGGCTATCGTGGATCTTTCCTATGCCGCCGCCAAGGAGATCGGCATGATCGCAGCCGGGGTCGTCCCGGTCGAGGTGGAGCGGGTGGAATCGCCATCCGGCTACCTAGCCGCTCCTGAGGGCGAGACGCTCAGGCTGCCGGAGCTCCGCGTGCGTGACGCCGCAACGGGCGAGTATTACACCGTGTCGGAATGGGCTCGCCGGAATGAGGAGGAAAAGGCGCGGGCTCGCGAGGCGGAAGCCGCGCGCCAGCGTGCACGCTATACGGCCAAGGCTCAGAAGGAGAAGCGGTGGCGCGTTCTGGCTGACAAGGTGACGGCCCAGAACGCCTTGAAGGGTTCGGCTTCGACGGGGTTGTTCCGCCGCAGCGCAGCACCCGTGCAGTGATGTCGGGAGTGCGGAGCGGCGGGACGTGTCCCGCCGCGTAGGACCACACCTTGTGGGCGACAATTCCGGAGAGGCTATACGCCGCGGGGTTGTCGCCCCGCATGATTTTTCCGGCAGATAGTATTGTTATTTCACCCATATGCAAATTTTCAAGATATGAGCAAGAAGATGAAACCCGCCACACTTTGTGTGCAGGCCGGCTGGACGCCGAAAAACGGCGAACCACGCGTGCTGCCCATTTACCAGAGCACAACGTTCAAATACGATAGTACGGAACAGATGGCTCGTCTGTTCGATCTCGAAGAGTCGGGCTATTTCTACACGCGCCTGCAAAATCCGACGAACGACGCTGTCGCCTCGAAGATCGCACAGCTCGAGGGCGGCGTGGCTGCCATGCTGACGTCAAGCGGTCAGGCTGCCAATTTTTATGCAGTCTTCAACCTCTGTGAGGCTGGCGACCATTTTATCGCTTCGAGTACGATTTACGGCGGCACATTCAACCTCTTCGGCGTGACGATGAAGAAGATGGGCATCGCCTGTACGTTCATCGACCCAGACTGGACCGACGAGGAGATCGAAAAGGCCTTCCGCCCGAACACCAAGTGCTTTTTCGGCGAGACCATCTCGAATCCCGGCGGCCATGTGTTCGATATCGAGCGTTTTGCCCGTATCGCTCACAAGCACGGCGTTCCACTCATCGTGGACAACACGTTCGCCACGCCTGTTCACTGCCGTCCCTTCGAGTGGGGGGCCGACATCGTGACCCACTCGACGACCAAGTACATGGACGGTCACGCCACGGCTGTGGGCGGCGCCATTGTGGACAGCGGCCACTTCGACTGGATGGCCCATGCCGACAAGTTCCCCGGGCTCTGCCTGCCCGACGAGAGTTATCATGGCCTGACTTATGCCGAGGCCTTCGGCAAGGGCGCGTATATCACGAAGGCTACTGCCCAGCTCATGCGCGACCTTGGATCCATCCAGAGCCCCGAGAACGCCTTCCTGCTCAACCTCGGGCTCGAAACGCTTCATCTGCGCATGAAACGCCACTGCGAGAACGCACAGCGGGTGGCCGAATTCCTGCAAGCCGATCCGCGTGTGGCATGGGTCAGCTATGCCGGTCTGCCGGGTGACAAGTATTATGAGCTGGGCCGGAAATATCTGCCCGAGGGAGGATGTGGCGTCATTGCCTTCGGGCTGAAAGGTTCGCGTGAGGATACCGTCCGGTTCATGGACCACTTGAAGCTCATCTGTATCGTGACGCACGTGGCCGATGCCCGCACCTGTGTGCTCCATCCCGCCAGCCACACACACCGCCAGCTCAGCGACGAACAGCTCGTCGAGGCTGGTGTGCGTCCCGACCTCATCCGTCTTTCGGTGGGCATTGAGGACGTCGACGACATCCTTGCCGATTTGAGCCAGGCGCTTGACGAACTGGCCTGATCGTCATCTGATACATCCAGAGGCAAAGCACCCGTTTCCACAAGAGGGAGACACAAGTCCTCCTGCGTGCGGAAACGGGTGCTTTGCCGTTTTTGACGGACAGCCGTCCGCTTTTTCCTCTCAGCAGGCCGGCGCCTGCTCTTCGGCCCAGCGGGCTTTATTCTCTGAGAGCCAGGGACGCAGCGTCCGCCTGCCGTTCCCAATCAAGCAGAAAGCGCTTGGCTGCGAGACCGCCTCCGAAGCCCGTCAGGCTGTGGTCGCTGCCGATGACCCTGTGGCAGGGAGCGAAGATCGAAATGGCATTGGCGCCGCTGGCGTTTGCCACAGCGCGTACGGCCGTGGCGAGGCCGAGGCGCCGGGCCAGTTCGCTGTAAGAAACCGTGTGGCCATAGGGAATTTTGAGCAGCTCTGCCCAGACTTCCTTTTGGAACGGCGTGCCCACGAAGAGCAGGGGGATGTCGAACGTATGGCGCTGTCGGGCAAAGTATTCGTCAAGTTGATGCGCAGCCTCGCGGGTGACGTCGCTGCCGCCCGTGGTGTATTCCGCAGCGAGCGCCCGTTGCAGCCGGCGGGCGATTCGTCCGGGATGTTTCTCGACAATCCAATTGCAAAGGCATAGACTCCCGTCGTACGACCCAAGTAACAGGTCGCCGCAAGGCGAACAGTAGGGTTGGATGGATATCGTTTTTTTCATCTCTTTGTCTGTGTCTGAGGAGGTCCGGCTGCTTTTTCTTCCGGGTGTACGGAAGGTTGCCGGGGGAATGCGATGTTACGGTAGCAAAGATACGCAAAGGAAAGAGCCGGGGAAAGAAAAAGCCCGCTTTTTCGCAGACCTGTCAGGGCCGCCTCCCCGCTTCGTGCGGAAAGTAGGTGATTGCCAATAAGGGAAAGGGCCGAAATGCGCATAAAAACCGTAGTCATGGCACATGGCGGTGAAACGGTTCAGTCCTGAGTGATTTTGTATTACTTAATCAAACTTTCCCTTTTTTCTTACGGAGGAAAGTCCTAATTTTGCCCACCATAACCATAAAAGTTAAACGGGGAAGTTGTGTCCAAGTCAGGCCGTCACGAGCAGTAGATAGGCTCAGTCTTGCCTTTTGGACGCTCTTTTCAAATATAGTTTAACCTTATTCTTAGAGATATTACGGTCCTTCAATAAAAAGCATGACAGCATATATGACAAGCGATACGATTTGTGCGCCCGCCACAGCATCGGGCGGCGCGTTGTGCGTAGTCCGTGTGGCGGGTCCGGAAGCCATCACTGTGGCCGACAGGGTCTTTACGCCCCGGCATGGGGAAGCCCTGCGCGGGCGGGCAGGTTACACGCTGGTTTTTGGTGATGTGCGAAGGTCCGACGGCAGCCTGGTCGATGAAGTCGTGGTCAGTGTCTTTCGTGCGCCGCATTCCTATACTGGCGAGGACAGCGTGGAGATTTCGTGCCATGGATCGGCCTACATCGTGAGTGAGCTTATGACACGGTTGGTTGAAGCAGGCTGTCGCATGGCCCGTCCGGGTGAATTCACCGAGCGGGCTTTCCTGAACGGGAAAATGGACCTCAGCCAGGCCGAAGCGGTGGCCGACGTGATAGCCTCGACATCGCGCGCGGCGCACCAAGTGGCCATGAGCCAGATGCGCGGTGGATTCAGCAGGGAGTTGACTGCATTGCGCGACCGACTGTTGCACTTTGCCTCGTTGATGGAGCTGGAACTTGACTTTTCAGACCATGAGGATTTGGAGTTCGCAGACAGAAGCGAACTGTTGGCGCTCGCCGAAGAGATTGAAGGGGTCATAGGGAAGCTGGCCAGTTCGTACCGGGCCGGCAACGTGATTAAGAACGGAGTGCCGGTGGCCATTGTTGGAGAGACAAACGCAGGAAAGTCCACATTGTTGAACGCCTTGTTGGGTGAGGAAAGGGCCATCGTGAGCGAGATGCATGGCACGACGCGCGACGTCATCGAGGACACGGTGACGCTCGATGGCGTGATGTTCCGCTTCATTGACACGGCAGGGCTCAGGCAGACCACAGACGTGGTGGAGAACATGGGCATTGGCCGTACGTACGAAAAAATGGAGCAAGCCGCTGTGCTGCTGTGGGTGGTGGACGCCACGGACGTCACGGCCGCCACACGCTTGCAGTCCGAAATCCTCGCGAGAGCAGGGGACACTCCCCTTCTCGTCTTGTTCAATAAGTGCGACAAACTCAGCCTGCCAGAGCGCCAGGACGTGGCCGCACGTTTCGAGAGCATAGGAGCCGCCCGGTTATTCATCTCCGCCCGCGAAGGAACACATATCGACGAATTGCGCCGAATGTTGGTGGAGGTAGCTGCTTTGCCCGACCTGTCGCAGGACGCGGTCGTCGTCACCAACGCACGACACCATGAGGCGCTTTTGTGTGCGTATGACGCCATCCACCGAGCCCACGAAGGCATCGTACGTGGCCTTTCGGGCGACTTCGTCAGTCAGGACATCCGTGAGTGCATACATCACCTCAGCGACATCGCCGGCGACGTGACATCAGAGAGCATACTTCAAAACATATTCAGTCGTTTTTGCATCGGAAAATGAAGTTCAAAAATCAAAAGTAAAATCAGATACAAAACGGATATAATTCAAGTGAAATATCGGCTGAAACTCAATGAATTGAGAACGGTCGGAATGAGAGCGAAATTTTTTATGAGTTATATCCGTTTTATCATTTTTTTGTTGTTATTTTGTTGCTCGTAACGGAAACAGCAACAAAAGCAACAAAAATCATGGGACAATCAAAAGAACCGATAAGGCTCAGACAGCGCAAGACCGCTTCGGGCAACACGACCCTTTACCTTGACATTTATCTGAACGGGAAAAGGTCTTATGAGTATTTGAAACTTTATCTTATCCCTGAAACAAACAGGAAAGACAAGGAAAAGAACCGTCAGACGATTCAGCTTGCAGAGGCGATAAGGGCGAAGCGTGTTGTCGAGCTTCAAAACGGGGAATACGGCTTCAACGCCGCTTATAAACTTGACACAAACTTTCTTGACTATTACAGGATGTTGTGCGAGAAGCGTCACGGCAATCCTGAAAGCAAAGGGAATTGGGGCAACTGGTACAGTTGTCTCAAACACCTTGAAAGGTTCTGTAAACCGAACATGACGTTCAGGGACGTGACTCCTGAATGGATTATCAGTTTCCGCGAATACCTTGACAAGACCGCCCGTTGCCGAGACAAGCGTAAGACAATCACAACGGATGCAGTCACAAAGCCACTATCACAGAACAGCAAGGTCAGTTATTTCAATAAAGTCCGTGCCTGTATCAATCAGGCTTTTGAAGACAGGATAATCCCGCACAACCCTCTGCGGGGAATTGAGGGCTTCAAGCAAGAGGAGACGGAAAGATGTTATCTGACCTTGAAAGAAGTCAAAGCTATGGCGGCGGCTCATTGCAAATATCCCGCCTTGAAGAACGCTTTCATGTTCTCCTGTCTGACAGGGCTTCGCAAGTCAGATATTGAGAAGCTCCGCTGGAGAGAGGTTCAACAGCAAGGGGAGTTCACACGGATCATCTTCAAACAGAAAAAGACGGGCGGGCAGGAATATCTTGACATCAATCCGCAGGCGGTTCAGTACATGGGTCAAAGGCGAGACCCTGATGACCGTGTTTTTGTCGGGTTCAAATACAGTTCTTATATGATAGCTGAACTGAGGATGTGGGCTGTCAGGGCGGGTATAACAAAAGACATCACATTTCACAGCGGACGGCATACATTCGCCGTCTTGATGTTGGATTTAGGAGCTGACATCTATACTGTTCAGAAACTTCTCGGGCACAAGGAAATTTCAACGACACAGGTCTATGCAAAGGTTCTTGACAAGAAGAAGCAGGAAGCGGTGTCGATGATACCTGACATCTTCTCCGCTGATGACAATGAAGAATGAGAGACGGGGGCGGCTTCACGGCTTTGCCCCCGTTCTTGTTTCATAGAAGTCTCCCTCGCCTGTCAGAAGCCAGCGGGCTGAGACCTTGTATTCTTTCACGAGATAAGTCAGCCAAGCCGTCTGAAAAATGTCCCTTGACATATCTTTTTCAAGCGTGTTCAGGTTCCAGCGGTTGATGTCAAATTCACGGGTAAAGGTTTGCTTCCCCCTTATATGACCGTCATCTTTCAGGCGGTAAAGAGCCTCAAAGAAACGGCGTATCACTTTCTGACTGTCTTCTGTCTGCATAATTCGTCTGATTTAGCCGCTGCAGCGGCGAATTTCATGTTTATTTCTTCTTCTCGTATATTCAGGCGTTCTTCCCAAGATTTGAGCGTGTCGGGGCTAAAATCGGCTTTCTTGCCGCCTCTGACTTCAAGTTCAAACGCCCTGAGTTCTTCGGGGTTCATCACGGGGATAAAGCGTTCAAGCTCCATGACCCGCTGAACGTGTCCTATCGCTTCTCGGCGCAACATCGCCTGTTTCTCGTTGTTCAGCATTTCCCCCTGTCCCGTCAAGAACCAGCGGGCGTTTATCTCAGGCATAGCCTCGATGATTGATATGACGGGCTGCAAGCCGAAGTCAACGCCTTTCAGAAGTTTTGAGAGATAAGGCGGCGACCAATTCAGCAGGGTGGCAAAGGCTTTCTTCTCCCCTCCTGTCTTATATCTTATTATTTCTTCAAGCCTCTTATTCATATTCAAGTTCATATTCTCAGTATTTTGGAACTTTACAAACACTTTTCCCTATTATCACTATACGGCAGCGGCAGAGGTGGCATTGTCTTCCTGACGGGCAAGCATTTTTTTGTTTTCCTGAATTTGCTCTTTCAGAAGCCCCATCAGTTCATCTATCTGTCGGTCACGGGCTGAAAGGCTTTCAGCCTGTTTCTTAATGACGCTCCACACGTCTTTCGGAACTGTCATTTGACTGTTCAGGCTATCGGAAACGAACATTTCTCCCTCGCCTGTCTTTACCCAAACAAAGTTTATATTTTCATCAAGAGAACAGAGTTTATTCAGGAACTTGTCCGCTATGGGGACTTTGCCCGTCACAATCTGAGAGAACGATGATTTCGTGTAACCCATGACTTCTGCCAATTCCCTTTCATTTGAGGCTATCTCCTTAAAGATAAGCCAATTTATGACCTTTTTTATCCGCCTGAGTGCTTCCATTCAAAACCGCAATTATTGTTAAAATATAAATTTTATTTCGATTTTCTTTTTCAAAATCATTACTTTGTTTATATTTGCACCGTTATTCAATTTTATATGCGGACAAAGATACGAAATAAGATATAAAATCGGAAATAAACTGATAAGTAAATTATTTGATATGGAAAGAATTACAGACAAACTCAGAAAACTTCTCGCTCTCGCTGAGAGGGGATGCGGCGGTGAGGCTGAGAACGCCAAACGGCTTCTTGAAGCTCAGTTGAGACGCTACGGAATGACCCTTGAAGACCTGTTGAACGAGGGAAAGAAAAAACGGGCGTTCAAGTATCGCAACAACGAGGAAATGAAAATTATCTGTCATGTTCTTCTCGCTGTTCTCGGGAGCAAGGCGGAAGCGTTCTGCGATGCAACATATTGTTCTTCCGCAAAGCGTGTTGACATTGAACTGACCGACCTTCAATATGCCGAAATATCGGATATGGTTGACTTCTACAAGCGTCAGTTCAACAAGGAGAAAAAACGCCTGATGTCTGAGATGTTCTCCGCTTTCATCAACAAACACAACCTGTATGACTGTGACCCGAGCGATGAGATGAAACAGCGTGCAGAAGAACAGGAATTTGACCGTGAAAGGCTTTGGCGTATTCTGACCTTATCTGCCGGTATGGAAGACATTCATTACAGAAAATCAATCTCAAATCAATAAAAGACAATGGAAGCAAAAGTATTCAAGACACCCTGCCAAACGGAACGTGAAGCACGAGACTTGGCAATCTACAACGAGTACAACTCCCTGATGACTGTTGAGGGTCAGAGCAAGACCGTTGTGACCGAACACCTGATGAAGAAGTACGGCATTCATTCTCAGGGAACGATTTATTTGATCCGCCGCCGTGTTGAAGAACGTCTGAAATCAAAGGAGGTCAACAATGGCAAGTAAGGAGGCGAACAAAGCCAAATATCAGTACAACAAGAAATATGTTGAACGGTATTGGGAGCGCAAGGCACAGGCTGAAAACGGTTCTGTGACAACTGAGAGCAAGAAGACAGTCACGGTCAAGGAGACAGAGTTGTTCGGGTGGCTTCTCCCAGACATGAGCGTGAAAGAAGTCACGGTAAGCCGAAGCGGTCTGACAGATGAACAGTACATCAAAGCCCTTGAAACGGCTAACAAAACAATCAACTCTGAGAACGCCCGTCTTCTGAATTTACTGCGGAAGTATCAGGAAATCATACGGACGGGGCTGAAATCAATCATGTTTGACATCGAAAATTGTAAGTGATATGAAACGGGTAATTCAATGGTCTTTGATGACCGCACTTTGTCTATGGGGATTTTTCTCATTCCTGATACTTGCTGGCGAGGAAACCCCCGATTCGCCCTATACTTTCGGGCAGTTCATGTTAATCAAGTCAGCCGCCATAGTCAACCTCGTGGGCTGTTGTATGAGCGGAAAATGGCTTCACAAACGGGGGCTTCTTCCGTCTGAACTTGATGAAGCCGAAAAGGATGAGGAGGTATGAGTATGGATGACGCATCAATCACACTTGAAACCCTGAATGACAAGCTGGACAACCTTTCACGGTTGACGCTCATCGGCTCAAAGACGGTTCTTGATTTTGACGAAACGCTCCTTTTCACGGGGCTTAGCAGAGGTTATCTGTATCGCCTGACAAGCGAGAAGAAGATACCGTTCTTCAAGAAGAACCGCAAACTGTATTTCAAGAAGTCTGACTTGGAGGAATGGATGCTTGAACGGCGTGTTCCGACATCAGATGAAATTCAAAGCAAGGCAACAACTTATGTAGCAACCCATAAAAAGAACTGACATGAAACAGACATCAACACACAACCAACTGATACGGCAGCGGCTCATTGAGGGCGGCAGCATAACAGGTCTTGAAGCGTTGAGGGACTTCGGTTGTTACCGTCTCGCCTCCCGCATAAGTGACCTGAGACGTGAGGGGTTGGAAATCGAAAAGACAATGGAGACGGGAATAAACAGGGTCACAGGGAAACCCGTGACGTTCGCCCGATACTCTCTCTCAAAGAAACAGTCAATAACAACGGAACGCCCGAACCAGTCAGAGGGCAAATAAAATCATCAACAAAATGGAAAACGAAATCATCGAAATCAAACAGGCTGAAATGCTTGCAGGAATCACACGTTCTGAAATTGACATTCAGATCGCAACGGCGAAACAGTACCCCCGCGACATCAACAGGGTCTTGAACACTATCGCCACCTACGCTACAATGGACAAGGAGACCGCAGAAGATTGTTTCTATGTTCTCAGAAGAAAGGATGCTAACGGGAACGACAATGTCATTGAGGGGCTTTCAATCCGTATGGCAGAAATCATTGCGGGGGCTTGGGGCAACCTGAGAGTTCAGACACGCATCATCGGGAATGACGGACGCAAAATCACGGCTCAGGCTGTCTGTCATGACCTTGAAACGAACTTCGCTGTATGCAAGACCGTTGACCGCCGAATAACAACAAAGTCGGGCAAGACTTATTCAGAGGACATGCAGGTTGTGACGGGCAACGCAGCCGCTTCAATCGCATTCAGAAACGCTGTCTTGGCTGTCATTCCTAAAGCAGTGACAAAACGGGTCATCAACGAGGTAAAGAAAGTTGCACTCGGTCAATCCATTGACCTTGAACAGAGCCGTCAGAACGTCATTCAGTACTTCGCCAAACTCGGCGTGAAACAAGAACAACTGTTCTTATATCTCGGCGTGAACTCAGTTCAGGAAATTGACAAACAGAAGATTTTTGAACTGAGAGCAACGGCGAACGCTATCAAGGAGGGAACGACCTCTGTTGAAGAATGCTTCGTCAAACCAGCACTTGAAGCAAAGGCACAGGCGGAAGCTGACAAGAAGACCGCCACAGCTCAGGAAAAGGCGGCAGCGGCTATCGCTCAGGCGACAGGGACAGCCCCCGTACCTGCCAATGTTGACCCTGAGACGGGAGAAATCAAAGAAGACAAGTCAAAGAAATCATCAACACCTAAAAAGTAATGAATATGGAAATCAAAATTGAAAACGTCAAGGCTGCGTTCAATACAGCCGATGAGAGCGGGAAAAAACTTCTTCTCGCACTTTTCCCCGAGTTGAGTTCAGAAACAGCACAGAAAGCCGATAATCGCCCCGTAACGGAGCGTATCAAGACCTTTGAAGACGCTGCAAGAGCAATGGGCATAAATGACCCCGAAGCATGGGAGGACAATTATTCAAATCTTGAACCTGACATTCTCGCCTACTTCAAGCTCCGCATCATCTGCGCCGCCTTGAATGAGGGCTGGAAGCCTCAATTCACAGAGAATGAATGGCGTTATTATCCTTGGTTCTGGCTCTATACTCAGGACGAAATTGACAACATGGATGAGGATGAGAAGAAAGAACGCTGCTTGATGTCAACAGGCGACTATCAGACAGGATATGCGGGTCTCGCCTGTGCGTACTCGAGTAACGCCCCCTCGTATTCGAGTACGCGCTCGGTTCTCGCCTTTGCTTAAAGAGCGACACGCTCGCCGTCTATGCGGGGAAACAGTTCATGAGCCTTTGGGCAGACTTCTATTTAATCAGGAAATCAAAATAACGTCAAAATTCAGCGAATATGGAGACAAAAGCAAATATCACGGTCATCAGACCGAAAGACCGCAATGAATGGCTTGAATACAGAAAGTCAGGTATCGGAAGCAGCGAAGTAGCAACCATTCTCGGGTTAAACCCCTTTGAAACACCTTATCAGCTATGGAGACGCAAAATAGGTCTTGATGAACCGAAGACAGAGACTTTCGCCATGAAAGCGGGACACTATCTTGAAGACGCCGTTTCCCTGTTTTGGAGTGACGAAACGGGTCGGACGGTTATCAAGTCATCAGCGGGAGACTGGCTCATCCGTGACAATGAACGCCCGTTTCTTCAAGTCAGCCCCGACCGCACCTATTGGCTCACAGGGGAGAAGAAGAACGCTTCAAACAAAGGTATCTTGGAATGCAAGACCACACAGATGAAGATTGACGGGGACGACCTTCCGAAACATTGGTTCTGTCAGGTTCAATATCAGCTCGGTGTCGTTGGTCTCAGGGAGGGCAGCTTGGCTTGGCTCTGTTCAGGACGTGAGTTCGGATATAAAGACCTGAGTTTTGTTCCTGACTTCTATGGGTGGATTGTTGAAGAAGTTGAGAAGTTCTGGACGGACAACATTCAGGGGAAGAAAGAACCCGAAGCGACAACCGTTCAAGATGTTCTTTTGAAGTTCAACAGACACACGGACGGGAAGATTGTTGAAGTGAATGACGAAATCTTCGCCGATTATGAACGCCTGAAAGAGGTCAAGGCAGAAATAGCCAAACTTGATGAAATCAAAACAGGTCTTGAAGACCGCATAAAGCTCGGTTTCGGGGACGCAGAGGCTATCAGCTACGGGGGGCAGACCATAGCGACATGGAAAGCTCCGAAGCCGTCAATGAAGTTTGATGACAAGGCTTTCAAGTCAGCGCATCCCGAAATGGTTGCGGAGTTCACGAGAGAGGTTCAGGGCGCACGGCGTTTCCTGTTGAAATAAGGTTCAATCAAAGAAAGGTCAGACAGGTATGTATATCATTTCAAACAAGCAGATGGAGGATATTATCCAATACATTGAGGCTTGGAAAAACGGTGTCAAGGTTGAGGAACGGGACACGAGAACTTACAACAAGGTTCGTCTCGCCAACATCCTCTTAAAGAAACTGAGAGCGAAACAGCCGTTCTCGAAGTCTGAACTTTCAGAGACCTTAAAAAATTTCATTTGACTTAAAGTGATTACAATGTAAACACTTTATCTTTGCGATAACCGAATGAACAGATTAAAAACTTATATGAACTCCGTACACGGGTGGAACAGCCGAAAGGCATCCAACGCTTGCTGTTTATGCGTGGTTAGCCCTAAATACGGGGTTCTTTATTCTCAGATATGATAACACTCAGAGAAAATCAGACAGAGCCGATAAACAAGGCTGTTCAGTTCTTCAAAGAGAAGAAACCGAAGCCGAGTTTGATTGTTCTCCCGACAGCATGGGGAAAGTCAATTCTGACGGCTTTTGTCGCGAAGAACAGCAACGATAACATGATTGTTCTTCAACCCTCAAAAGAGTTGCTGGAACAGAATTATTTGAAGTATTGTTCACTGTGTGGGGATTTCGCCCTGAATGCGGGCATTTACAGCGCGAGTTTCGGGCGAAAAGACATCGCACAGATAACCTATGCCACGATAGGCTCAATCAAAAATCTCGGGGCTAAATTCAAGTCTCTCGGCTTCACAAAAATGCTCATTGATGAAGCGCACCTGTACCCCCGTGAGGCTGACAGCATGTTGGGGCGTTTCCTGTCAGAAAGCGGCATCACTCATGTTCTCGGCATCACGGCTACCCCTGTGAAACTTCAAACGAACAGGGACAGGGACGGAAGCACTTATTCAAAACTTGTCATGTTGACCTCCCGTTCAAAGAAAGGGAACTTCTTCAAGGAGATAATCCATGTCGGTCAGGTTTCTGAAATGGTCAGGCTCGGTTTCTGGTCTCCGCTCAGATATGAGACAACGGGGTTCGACAGCAGTCTTCTTGTCTTCAACAGTTCAAAGTCAGAGTACACGGAAGACAGCGTTCAAAGGGCTTATGACGCGAACGGAGGTTCTGAACAGGTCTTTCAGGCTCTTGACAGACACACGGAGCGGAAACATATCCTCGTATTTGTTCCCTCTGTTGAAGACGCAATAACCCTGTCAAAGAAATACCCGAACTCAGCGGTCATCTACGGGGATATGGACAAGAACGAGCGTTCTCAGGTCATCACACGTTTCAGGGCTGGCGAAATAAGGGTCATTTTCAACGTCAGAGTGCTTTCAACGGGCTTTGACTATACAGGTATCGACTGCATTGTCTTGGGCATTTCTACGGCTTCTATCGCCCTGTATTATCAGATTGTCGGGCGTGCGACAAGAATTGACCCTGACAAGGAGGACGCACTGATTGTTGACATCGGCGGGAACGTTGAGCGTTTCGGTCGCGTTGAAGACATCACGTTTGAACAGGGCAAGATGTGGCGCATGTTCGGGACGGGCGGGCGGCTTCTGTCAGGCATACCGATTTCGGACATCGGTCACTATACACGTGAAGACACTCAGGCGATTGACGCACGGGCGGCTGCGCCGATTGAAATCATGCCTTTCGGGAAATACAAGGGAAACAGGATTTCAGACATTCCCCTGAACTACCGTCAATGGATGATCCGCTCATTTGAATGGAATCAGAAGAATGAGAAACTCCGCAAATCAATTTTGGCAACCCTCTAAAATCATCAGGCTATGGCAAGACCGACAAAGAACAACGCTGAGTATTTCAGCCATGATGCGGACATGAGGAATGACGTTAAAGTCAAAGCCCTGCGCCGCAATTTCTCACACAAGGGTTACGCCGTGTGGTGTTTCATTCTTGAAACGCTGACCGATACTGACTTCTTTGAACTTGACTTTGATGAAGTGAACAAAGAGCTTCTTGCCGCCGACTTCGACATTACCGTTGATGAACTCGATGAGATTGTGAACTACTGTCTCAAAATCAATCTTCTTCAAATGACCGATGAAAACCGTCTTTTCAGCGCAGCGCATCAGAGACGGTTTTCGGGATTGATAACAAAGCGAGAACGAGACAGGGAGAGGCTTTCACGGCTTATGGCAAAGAAAAACGGTTCTGAAAAAGATGTTATCACGGCTGAAAACGGCAAATCGGGCGGTTATCGCTGCGATAACACAGATAGTAAAGTAAAAGAGAGTAAAATAGAGGAAAGTAAAGAAAAAGAGAGTAAAGGAAAGAAGAATAGAATATACCCTTATCAGGGTATCGCCGACCTGTGGAATGAAGTCTGTGTTTCTCTTCCTCGCTTAAAAACTTTGAGTGACAACAGGCGGAAGAAAATCAGGTGCCGTCTTGACGAATTCAAAGTTGAGACAGAGGAACAGATGCTTGAAGCCACACGCAGTCTCTTTGAGCGTGTTCAGGCTTCTGACTTTCTGACGGGGCGACAGCCTAACAAGACGGGCTGGACTGCGACATTTGATTGGCTTTTTGACAACGGTTCAAACTGGGTCAAGGTTCAGGAGGGGAATTATGACAATGACAGAGGGGCGAGAGGTCATCAGAGTGGTTCACAGGCGGCGGGCGTTCAGCTCGGTGTCGGCGAATATTATGACGGGGCAGGCAGGAGAACATACGGGACGGGTAAGGCAACAATACCGCCGACAGCCCCTCCCCGCCCGTCTGAGAGACACGCTTGGGACAGTCAAACTAAATCTTGGGTTCTGTTATGAGAATGAATTGGGAGAAATACGGCATAAAAGCCCCTTACGGGAATTCAGGGAACAGAAAGGTATTTTGCCCCCAATGTCATGAGCAACGCCGTGACAAGAGGGACAAAAGCCTTTCAATCAACCTTGAAACGGGCGAGTTCAACTGTCACTACTGCGGGTTCTCTGGTTGTGCGGCTGAAAAAGAGCCGTGGGAGAAAGAAGACCGCCCGTGGCGGAACGCAGCACCGATAAGACATCAGAAGCCCGTGTACAAGAAGCCCGCCCAACGGCAGACCTGTTCTTCATTCTCAGACCGTCTTCTGAAATGGTTCAGAGGTCGGGGCATAAGCGAACAGACCCTGAGAGCGATGAAAATCACGGAGGGGGAAGAATGGATGCCACAGAAGAACGGGAAAATCAATACGGTTCAGTTCAACTACTATCACAATGGGGAACTCGTGAACACGAAGTTCAGGACGGGAGACAAATGTTTCAAGCTGTGTCAGGGGGCAGAACTTCTCCCATACGGGATTGACAACATCAAGGGGACAAAAGAATGTATCATCACGGAGGGGGAAATGGATGCCCTGTCTTTCTTTGAATGCGGGCGGCATGATGTCGTGAGTGTTCCGAACGGAGCGAACTCAAACCTTGATTATCTTGACAATTATATCGAGGAATACTTTGATGACAAAGAGACGATCTACATAGCCTCCGACACTGACACAAAAGGGGTCATTCTGAAAGATGAACTGATAAGGCGTTTCGGGGCTGAACGGTGTCGGGTTCTTGAATACGGAGAGGGCTGCAAGGACGCAAATGAACATCTGATAAAGTATGGGCGTGAAAGCCTGTTGAAGTGTCTCGCTGACGCACCTGAAATCAAGTTGGAGGGAGTTTTTTCAGTCTCAGACTTTGAACAGAGCCTTGACGCTTTGTTTGAACACGGTATGCAGAAAGGCGTGACAATCGGGCATGACAACTTTGACCGTCTCTGTTCATTTGAGACAAAACGCCTCTGTATCGTGACGGGTATTCCAGGCAGTGGAAAGTCTGAGTTCATCGATGAGATTGCCGAGCGGCTGAACATGCGCTACGGGTGGCGTTTCGCCTATTTCAGCCCTGAGAACGCCCCTCTCGCTTATCACGCCTCAAAACTGATTGAGAAGTTCACGGGGAAGAAGTTCGGCAAGGAGACGCTGACTTTCGGCGAGTACAGACAGGTCAAAGAACATCTTGAACAGAACTTCTTCTTCATCGCCCCGAAACAGGATTACAGGGTGGAGACAATTCTTGAACGGGCGAAGTTCCTTGTCAGGCGCAAGGGTATAAAAGCCCTTGTTATCGACCCGTACAACAGGCTTGAAGATGAGAGCGAGGGGCAGAATGAGACAAAGTACATTTCAAGGCTTCTTGACAAGCTGACGAATTTCGCTCAAATGAATGACATCCTGATAATCCTCATGGCGCACCCGACAAAACAGCCGAAGAACAAAGACGGCATCATCGAAGCTCCGACCCTGTACGATATATCAGGCTCGGCAAACTTCTTCAACAAGGCTGATTTCGGTATCGTTGTCCACAGAAACCGCCTTGAAAACACCGTTGAAGTTCACATTCAGAAAGTGAAGTTCAGACATCTCGGGGAGTGCGGGACAGCCCTGTTCAAATACAACCTGAACAACGGGCGTTACACCCCCTACACAAACGGGCAAGAGCCTGTTTGGGACAACTCAAACCATTTACAGGAAGAAATCAAGCGGCGCGAGCAGGAAGCCTTTGAAGCGGCTCACTTTGATTGGGACGATCTCCCGCCTTTCGGGGAGGAAGAGGAAGACTGCCCGTTCTGACAGCATATAAACCAAAAAGACAGACAGATATATGACAACAAGCAGAAGAACAACAGATGAATGGATAAAGAGCCGTCAGGACATGACGTTCGTTGAACGGCTTTCAGACATTCAGGAGACCGACAGGGACATAAAAGTTGGCGACAGAGTTATGTTCACAAACGTGGGCGGTTTCACATTCGGTCCGTTTGAAGTAATAGGCATCAGCAAAGACAACGAGCTGTGGAAATACGGTCGTTGTGTCTTTCTCAACAAAGACAGTTATTGGTATCCGTGCAAACCCGAAGAATTGACATTGATATGAAACCTAAAGAGTTTTTTGACGCTGTTGTCCGAATGAGAGACAAACAGAAAGAGTACTTCAAGACCCATTCAGGTTCAGCCCTGACAGAGAGCAAGAGACTTGAAAAGGTCATTGATGACGAAATAGCGAGAGTTCAGAAGATTATCAACGATAGACAAAACCCGAAGTTATGGCAAGATTGAGAACTAACGCAGTGCATCATAAATGCATTTGTACAGGTCAGATTTTCACGTTTGAAGAATGGTGTTTATGGTGCAAACAACACTCTTCATCTGAAATAGTGTTTGAGCACAATGGTTTCAAATTTAATATACACGATGTTTGTCTAACACCAAATCAACCTGTCAATTGGAAAGGTAAAGACTGTTTTTTTATAATAAGCACAGCTCAGTCTCCAAACGGGAAATGGGAGTATGGTTTAGATTACAATTTTCATTTTTCAGGAGGTTGTCATGCTTGTGTATTTGTTGATGACATGAACAGAGGCTTTCAAAATGAAAGAGAAAGCATATTTGAAGCTCTGAAATGTTTGGAAGAAAAATGCGTCAGGGAGATAACAAACAACGAAAGCAGGCAGGAATATGATGATTGGGGCAATGTTGTGAAGATGTCAAGCGCAATTCCGAATCTGAAAACAGCCCTGAAACAAATCTTGAAATTGAAAGATGTTTTTGACCCGCATCAGTTGACATTGTTTGAATAAAACTTAAAAACACCGTGATATGGAAAAAGAAACATTTGAAAAGGCTCAGGCGATAATGAAAAAAATTGAGCGCATCAACAACGAGATAGAACGGGTTGAAAAGACGGACACAATCTATTTCAGAACGCCAGACATGGACGGCGGCTTCACTCAGGGGCAGTATGTCAAGTTCTATGAGGAAGCCAAAGGAGAAATCAAAGAAGCCCTGAAAGACTATTATCAGAAGAAAATCAATGAACTGAACAATCAATTTGCAGCATTATGAACAGCGTGACAGAATTTAAGCTGATATGCGAACCGCTGGTCATCTGCGGAGACATTGAAATCTGTTTCCCTGACCCTGTCGGAAGAAAAGAATATCCACCTTACAGGGAGCGGCTGCACCCTCAGAGGGTTCAGAGACGGAAGCCGTTTTGGTTCAGGACACGGAGCAACCCTCAGAGAAGAAGAAAGGGCGGTCATTGAGCCTGAACGCAAATGAAGTGAACGAATTACGGAATTACTTATTAAATCGAAATAAAAACAAGAATTATGGCAAATTTTTCAATCAAAACAGACCTCCTGAAATTGCAGGGGGCTTTCGTGACAAACCTCAAAGGGAAGACGGAGACAAAACGCTGTCTGATTATCCCTGTTGATGAAAGCGGACTGTTTGTCGGCGAGAAAGGCGTTTATCTGAACATGACGGCTATTGAAATGGAGAACCCGAAGTTCTCTGAAACTCACTGTGTCAAAGTCTCACTTGACAAAGAGAAGTTTGAAGCCCTGACAGAAGAACAGCGCAGAGCCTTACCGATTATCGGAGGTATGAAACAGTTGGAACGCCGCCCAACCCCTCAGATGAACATCACTTCAACGGTTGACGGCACACAGGCGGTTGACGATGACGATCTGCCGTTCTGATAAAATATAAACAACGGCTGACAGACGGGAGACAGAGACATGAAAGGGGGCGTTAAATCCCCTTTCTGTCTTAGAAGCCCGAAAGAAGCCCAAATTTGAATTGAAATATGAAAGACGGTAAAAGTATCACAACTGTCAGGAAAAAGCGTCAGGCGGCTTCTAAACAGTCCGTCCGTGACGTTTTCACGGTCATCTGCAAGACAGACCTGAAAGTGGAGTGCGTGAAAGAGTTCAAATTCCACCCCGTCAGGAAATGGCGGTTTGACTATGCCATACCTGAACACAAAATCGCCCTTGAAGTTGAGGGCGGTGTTTGGACAGGCGGGCGGCACATATCGCCCAAAGGCTTTCTCGGTGACATTGAGAAGTACAACACGGCAACGCTCATGGGCTGGCGTGTGTTCAGAACAACGCCCGAAGACCTCTACAAGACAGCGACAATAAAACTGATAAAAACAGCCATTTCAGGGGAATTTGCCCCCGAAAAAGCCCCTTTTTTGCCTTAATGTGATTATATTATAATCGTTTTGCGTACTTTTGTGCTTACAATGTAAACACTTATCAAAACGGTTATGAATACAGAAACTGTACACCTATCACAGATTGAGGTAAACGAGGCGAACCCCCGTAAAATCATGAATGACAAGTTCGAGAAACTTGTCAGGTCTATTCTTATTCTCCCGAAGATGCTTGAACTCCGTCCGATTGTTGTTGACAACACAATGACAGTTCTCGGCGGGAACATGCGTCTTCGGGCTTTGACGCACATTTCAGAGATGACCCCCGCTGAAATCAACACTGAACTCGGTAAGTGTTCAGGCTATGAAAAGAAGACGGAAGCCGAGCGGGACATACTGCGGAGATATTGGGAAAGATGGCTTGACTGCCCAACAGCACACATCATCAAGGCTTCTGAACTGACAGACGCTGAACAGCGGGAGTTCATCATTAAAGACAATGTCGGTTACGGAGAGTGGGATATGGACGCTCTTGCCAATGAATGGGACACGTCTGAACTTGTTGATTGGGGATTAGACCTATGGGAAGGCAACCCAGAGAGCAACGGCAGCGGTTCTTCACTCCCGAACAGCGCACCCGAATCATCATTGTTTGACCGCTTTATCATTCCCCCGTTCTCTATTCTTGACACCCGCAAGGGTTATTGGCAAGACAGAAAGAAGAAATGGTATGACCTTATCGGGGATATGGGCGAAAGCCGTAACGATACGCTTGTGACAAGTCTTGAAATCAAGTACAAAGACCTGTATCAAAGAACCCGTGAACACAGGAAAGAACTCGGCTTGTCTTTCAGGGAGTACATAGAGAAATATGTCCCGAAAGAAGACCTTGAACGTGAACAGGCGAAAATCGTTGCTCAGGGTGTTTCTATCCTTGACCCTGTTATGGCGGAAATCGTCTGCCGTTGGTTCAGTTTCAAGGGCTGCAAATCATTTGACTGTTTCGCGGGAGACAGCGTGTTCGGCTTCGTGTCAGCCTATCTCGGAAATGAGTTCACGGGCATTGAACTGAGAGCGGAACAGGCAAAATTAAACAATGAAAGGGTTGCGGACATGACCGCCCGTTATATCTGCGATGACGGTCAGAACGTGGCAAAGCACATTGAACCTGAAAGTCAAGACCTGTTGTTCAGTTGCCCGCCATACTTTGACCTTGAAGTTTATTCAGACCTCCCGAATGACGCAAGCAATCAGGACAGTTATGAAGACTTCATTCAGATATTGAAGAACGCTTTCACAGCCGCCATAAGCTGTCTGAAACAAGACCGCTTCGCCGTTATCTGTGTCGGCGATGTCCGTGACAAGAAGACTGGGTTCTATTATGACTTCTGCGGCGACATCAAGCGGATATTCAAAGAAGCGGGCGTTCTCCTGTACAATGAAATCATCCTTGTCGAACAAACCGCTTCAACAGCTCTGAGAGCCGCACGGTACATGGAGACAAGAAAGGTTGCGAAGACACATCAGCACATTCTCGTGTTCTTCAAGGGCAACCCGAAGAACATCAAGAATGAGTTCCCGAGAATTGAATACACGGAGGAAGACATGAAACTGTTCGACACGGCTGAAACAGACACCCCCGACAATGAACCGACCTCAAATGAGTGACACGCCATGCAAGCAAAGATTTGGAATCATTCACAGTGGATCGGCGAAACAGAGCCGACCGCCCTCAGAGCACAGTTTGACATGCTTCTTCGAAAGGCTGGGTTCAACATTCTGCGTTGCACAGAACATCACTTTGAACCGCAGGGCTACACGGCTCTGTGGCTTCTTTGTGAAAGCCATTTTGCCGTCCATACATTCCCTGAATGCGGGAAGACATACATCGAACTGTCAAGCTGCAACCTTGAATTTTATCAGAACTTTCTATCAATGACAAAAGAACTATGAGCAAGGCACAGGAGAAAAGAAGAAATCAGATAAAGCTGGCACGTCTTGAAATCGTGGCAGAGATGTACAAGCGTGGGAACAGCCTCAGAAAAATTCAGTCAGAGGTCATGAAGCGTCTTGAACTCCCGTCTTATTCCCTCGCCACCGTCCACAAGGACGTGAACACGCTTCTTCAAGAATGGCGGGAGAACAGGGTCAAAGACATGGATGACATCGTGACCCTTGAACTTGAAAGAATTGATGACGCTGTCCGTGAACTGTGGGGACAGTGGGAGAAATCAAAGACGGACTACAACAAGACACAGCGCAGACAGAAAGGTTCTCCGACCCGTGACAATCAGACGGGACAGACATCAATCAGAACTTATCAGACAGAGCGGACGGACACGGATGTCATCTGTCTCGGCGACCCGTCTTATATAGCCGAAATCAGGAAACAGCTTGCGGAAAGGCGGAAAATTCTCGGGATTTACGCCCCTGAAAAGAAAGACATCAGCGGGGACGTGTCCTTTACCTCCCTGCTTGTCGAAAGCGGGCTTCTTGATGAAGACGGCGACACATCAGACGATGATTAAGCCCGATTGCGCCCGAATGCGGCTCTCAAATCTTTCAATCGTATGAATTTACCAAACAAAAACGAAACGCCGACATAGAGCGAATTCGCAAAAAATAACTCAATGAAGAAACAGAAGACAACACTTAGAACAAAGGGGCTTGAACTGATAAACCTGTGGCGAGCTGATTGGAATAGGTTCGTCAGAGAGGCTTTCGGCGTGACCCTTGACCCTGAGCAGCAAGAAATTCTGTCAAGCGTTCAGCACAACAGGCGCACGTCCGTTGCGTCAGGAACGGCACGGGGAAAGGATTTCGTTGCCGCTTGTGCGGCTCTCTGTTTCTTGTATCTGACCCCACGCTGGAGACGGAATGAACAGGGGGAAATTGAGCTTGTCGAAAACACAAAGGTCGCCTTGACAGCCCCGACAGACCGTCAGGTAAAGAACATCATGATGCCTGAGATAAGCCGTCTTTTCAACAGGGCAAAGGCACGGGGCGTTGTCCTGCCAGGTCGTTTGAACACTTATGACATCAGAACAGACAACGATGAATGGTTCTTGACGGGCTTCAAGGCTGATGAGCACAACCACGAGGCGTGGTCGGGATTTCACGCCGTTCACACAATGTTCATCGTGACGGAGGCTACAGGTATAGGCGATGACACCTTTTCAGCCATTGAGGGAAACCTGCAGGGCGACAGCCGTATTCTTCTTGTCTTCAACCCGAATACGACAGTCGGCTATGCCGCCAAGTCTCAGAAAGGCGACCGCTGGAACAAATTCCGTCTGAACAGCCTGACCGCACCGAACATTGTTCAGCGAAAGACTGTCATCACGGGACAGGTTGACTATGATTGGGTGCTGGACAAACTTGAAAACTGGTGTACGAAGATACAGCCTGATGAAGTCAGGTCAGAAATGGATGACTTTCAGTTTGAGGGTCAGTGGTATCGCCCCGAAGACCTGTTCAGGAAGAAAGTTCTCGGTCTGTTCCCGAAAGTTGATGAAGATACGCTTATCCCCGCACAATGGCTTGAAGAAGCGCATGAGCGTTGGAGACAGGCAGGCGGTCGAGAACCTCTTAGGGCTGACACGAACATTCTCGGCGTTGACGTTGCGGGTATGGGGCGCGACTCAACCTGTTATGTTCTCCGCCGTGATTATTGGGTCGGCTCTTTTGACGCTCACAACTCAGGCGGCGTTGCGGATCACATGAAAGTGGCTGGCAGCATCATGTCATACCGCCGCCGAAACATCGGTCTGTTCGTCAGCATTGACACAATCGGCGAGGGTGCGGGCGTTTACAGCCGTTGCATCGAGCTTGAAGAAGAACCCCGATACATCATCAGCTGCAAGTATTCAGAGGGCGCAAAGGCGCACAGCGGGCGTGACCTGACAGACATCACGGGACAATACAAATTCGCTAACATGCGGGCGTACCTGTTTTGGTGCGTCCGTGATTGGCTCAACCCGAAGAACAACACGGGTGCAATGCTCCCGCCCGATGACAGGTTTGATGAAGAAGCAACGGAAATCAAATGGTCTTTCCGCTCTGACGGCAAGATTTTGATTGAGCCGAAAGAAGACATCAAAGCCCGTCTCGGAAGAAGCCCTGACAAATTTGACGCTCTGGCTAACACTTTCTACCCCGCTCAGACAAGAAAGGCTATTGACCTGAACAGGGTGGCTAAAATGATACGCAGATAACGGAAGTTTAATCATCAAATCAAAAGAACAATGACAATCGAAGAAATTTTAAGTTCAGACATGACGGCTGACCAGAAGATAGCCGCCCTGAGTGAAAAGACCTTGAACGTTCCTCTGTGGGGCGGTAAAAAGGGAATTGAAATGGAGTATAACGCTCTGATGCACTGTAGATACTAATTGAAAAGTGCGCCGTATTCTAATTGAAAAGA
>UMGZ01067794.1_pt1 | contig 25045 bp, 20 predicted proteins | sample 1965421 | NCBI WGS metagenome assembly UMGZ01 (sample SAMEA4836087, study PRJEB28245) | human gut metagenome | biome: gut microbiome; material: fecal sample | place: Denmark | collected 2008
ACTATTATTATTATAGCCTGACACAGTTTATTTTACACTCTCCAAAAATGGTGCTCTCCTATCCGCTTTTGGGTGGTGATTTGTCGGTAGGAGGCGAGTATTCGTTCACAAACCGCAATACCAACTACGCCATAATTCCAAACACTCTTGCCGACAATGTAATAGACCGCATAAAGGAAGGCATGGCTTCTGCGTTCGTAACCTATAATCGCGACTTCGGCAAGCTGAACATGGAAGCGGGTTTGAGATACGAGAATGTGGACTTCAAATATTATGACGATGGTAAGTATATGGCGGAGCAAAGCAAGACTTATGGCGAGTGGTTTCCGTCTCTCAGCCTTTCGATGCCAATCGGCAATGTACAGATGCAGCTGAGCTATGCAGCCGACATCGACCGACCTAACTACTGGGTATTAAGAAGCGGCGTGCAGTATAGCAATCACTATACATACGAGACCGGTAACCCGTTTCTTGTCTCAGAGATTTCAAGAAACATCAGTTACGACCTTGCCTACAAATGGCTTACGTTCAACCTGACTTATGAACATGTATCCGATCCTATTTATCAGACGGTGGAGATGTATAAGGACAATGCCACCATCGGATTGATGAGGATGATAAACGGCAAATCGTACAATAATGTGACTTCAACGCTCAACTTGCAGCCCACCTTCGGCTTCTGGCATCCTATGTTGTCAGCAATGGTCGAGAAGCAATGGTTCGAGTTGGAGACAAGAGACGGACAGCATCTTAACAAACCGGTGGCGATGTTCCGATTCAACAACACATTCGATACGAAATGGGCGATGTTCTCCGTTATGATGACTTACATCACAAAGGGATATGAGGAGAACCATTATATCTACAAACCGATGTTCAACACCGACCTGTCTATATACAAAGGTTTTCTGAAGGACTGCCTGACTTTCCAACTTTATGTCAACGACGTGTTTGGCACGAACGACAGTCATATCATTGGAAAATACGGCAAACTGAAGGAAACTGTCTTCGATGAGTTCTCGACAAGCAAGATATCATTGACAGTCCGCTACAAGTTCAATACTACGAGAAGCAAGTATAAGGGTACGGGGGCAGGAGACAGTCAGAAGAACAGAATGTAAAGAATAATAAAAGGCTGAGATATGGCATCCGCGTCGACCGATACGAGCATCCGCGTCGACCGTTACGAGCATCCGCGTCGACCGTTACGAGTGTCTGCGTCGGTCGATGCGGATGATAAAGATTGAGTGTAAAAACTGTATTATTATATTATCTTCTGCGCAGCATCACTGGTGCATCGCTTATTTCAAACTGCTTGCCTTCGCCCTTGCCGAAGCTAACGGTAGCAGTAGAGTCGGCACTCTTCAGCTTGTGCGGTGCACTGTAACCACGAACACGATAGAGATTGAAGAAGACGAACACGTTGTTGTTCACACCCTCCATCACTCCGTCGAAGCGACTGTTGTCGAGCGAGAAGCCTGAGTACTTGCTGTTGCCGTTGGCATCGAGCAGGAAGCGGTAGCCGCTTTCAGTGTACTCTACATAAACATTGCCGGTGCGATAGTCGACATACCACTTGAAAGGCAACGTCTGCTTACGACCCGTACCGTCGTAGTCGGTCTCGTAGCCCGTGCCGTTGATGGCATCGTAGCGATACTGTACGAAGGTGAAGTCGGCACTGCATTGTGTCTGCTGACGTATGCCGTTATCGTTGGTGTACTCGTTGACGATAGTTCCGGTCCATGTGCCGTTGAGTGTCTGCGCGAGAGCTATGGCGTTCTCTGTAGCATCATAGTATGGCTTGTCGTACCAATCGTAACCATCGTACCAATCGTCGTCACAACTGATGAATGTGAATGGCAGTGCTGCCATAATCAGGAGTGTTAGGAAAGAGCTGAAGCGTTTCATAATATTCGATATTTTAAATGTTTCACTTTTTGTTTAGCGTAAGTCGGACGATATACGTCTTACTTACGCTTGCAAAATTATAAAAAGAAATCCCTACCTGCAAGTGAAAAACCATATTCGCAGGTAGGGATTTTCCTATTTAGTCGCGGCGGAAGATGTCGCGTGTGTACACCTTATCCATCACATCATCCAAACACTCGTCGTAGCGGTTGGCGATGATGGCATGGCTCTGCGCCTTGAACGCTTCGAGGTTGTTCACCACACGGCTGCCGAAGAACGTTGTGCCGTCTTCGAGTGTCGGCTCGTAGATTATCACCTCTGCACCCTTCGCCTTGATGCGCTTCATGATGCCCTGTATAGCCGACTGGCGGAAGTTGTCGGAGTTCGACTTCATGGTGAGTCGGTACACGCCGATCACACAGGCGTTCACTTCTGCGCCGTACTGGTTGTTCTCGCTATAACCGTACCATCCAGCCTTGCGCAGCACAGCGTCGGCGATGTAGTCCTTGCGTGTGCGGTTGCTCTCTACGATTGCCTCGATGAGGTTCTCTGGTACGTCGGCGTAGTTGGCAAGCAGCTGTTTCGTGTCCTTCGGCAGACAGTAGCCGCCGTAGCCGAACGATGGGTTGTTATAGTGGGTGCCGATGCGTGGGTCGAGACCCACGCCGTCGATGATTGCCTTTGTGTCGAGCCCCTTCATCTCGGCGTATGTATCGAGCTCGTTGAAGTAACTCACGCGCAGTGCCAGATAGGTGTTGGCGAAGAGTTTCACCGCCTCTGCCTCCTTCATGCCCATGAAGAGCGTGTCGATGTTCTCCTTCAGAGCGCCTTCCTGCAGCAATGCAGCGAAGGTCTTTGCAGCCTCCTTCATGCGCTCCACGTCGGTAACGGTGCTGATAACCTTGTTCTCCTCTGCGTAGCCCTCGCCCTCAATCAGCTTCGGGTAGCCCACGATGATGCGGCTCGGATAGAGATTGTCGTAGAGTGCCTTGCTCTCGCGCAGGAATTCGGGCGAGAAGAGCAGGTTGAACTGCTTCACGCCCTTCGCAGCATACTTCAAGTAAAGGTTGCGTGTGTAACCCACTGGTATTGTACTCTTGATGACCATCACCGCGTCGGGGTTCACTTCGAGCACGAGGTCGATAACCTCCTCTACGTGCGTCGTGTCGAAGTAGTTCTTCACGGGGTCGTAGTTGGTAGGAGCGGCTATCACCACGAAGTCGGCATCCTTATACGCTGCCTTGCCGTCGAGAGTAGCCACGAGGTCGAGCGGTTTCTCTGCCAAGTACTTCTCGATGTACTCGTCCTGTATCGGCGAGATGCGCTTATTCAGTTTCTCCACTTTCTCGGGTACAACATCAACGGCTGTGACGTGATGGTGCTGTGCGAGCAGTGTTGCAATGCTTAGTCCGACATAACCTGTGCCGGCTACAGCTATCTTTATGTCCTTAAATTCTTTCATCGCTATATTTATAGGGTAATATTCGTTATGCTGAGGTGCAGCCTATCTTATGCAAAGATATAAATTAAAGTTGAGAGTTAATAGGTTTTTTAGTTGAAAATTGAGAGTTTTATTAAATGTTGAGAGTTGAGAATTGAGAGTTGAGAGTTATGATATGTTTTCCTGTTTATAGGACTTTCCTATTTATAGGACAAATCATAACTCTCAACTCTAAATTTTCAACTCTCAATTCGAAAAACTCTCAATTCGTTTATCTTGTCAATGAGAACTTCATGCTCAATCCGAAGTCCTGCGTCGTTGTCGGATACGAGCTCGACGAGAGCAGCGGTGTGTTGGTCTGTCGGTCGTAGTAGAAGCTCATGGTGAGCAGTCGCGACACGGTGTAGTCGGCAGAGAACGCGAGCTTGAACGCCGTGTTGCCGCTGTTAGCCGACGAGGTCATCGTGGCGATGTCGCGACTTATCGACGCCTGCTTGCGCAGACTGAGGTCGAGACGCAACCTCAAGTCGTTGTTCACACCACCGGTCGAGCGCGAGCGGTTCGACGAGCTATTATTGTTGGCGTTCTTCGACTTCACGCGGCGATGCTTGTTGCTGCCACCACCTCCGAAGAGTCGGAAGTTGTTGATGGTGTAGCCGGCACCAATCACCCAGTCGTTCGACGACGACTCGTTCACCTGTACCGATGTCATACTCAGACTCAGCACGCGTGTCTTGCGATACTCCGCCTTAATGGTCATGTTGTTGTTCAGCGTCACGTCCACGCCAAGCAGTGGCGAGAACGACTCGTTGATGCTCACTGTCGACACGTTGTACATAGAGTTAGGTGTCGGCATACCGGTGGTTGCATCGGTGATGAAGCCGAGTCCGCCCATGTACTCCATGAACGTGCTGTACGACGAGTAGGAACCTACGGCGTACACGCTCTTGTACGAGTGGTTGATGTTGACACTCTTGAACACGTCGCGGAACCACGGCAGCTTCGACAGGCCGCTGTACTTTATCGACCAGTTGGGCAGCAGGTGAGCCAACGTCGGGAAGATAGACATCTGCGAGCCCATATTGGTGTAGGCTGCGAGGAACGCCGGCACCATCACATCGGAGCTGTACTTGTTCACTCCGCCGTTGGCAGCGTCGAACTTCTTGCCTGCGAGTGGCGAGCCGGCAGGATATACCGCACCTGCATACCGCGCCTCAACACGCTGACGGAAGCCTTCGAGCGAGTTGCAGAAGCGTTCAAACGATGCCGACTTGTAGCCGTTCTTTGCGCTGCCCGAGCCCTCGAATGCACTGCGCAGCGAGAGCGTTGTCATGGTGAACGTACCGCTCTCGGTGGTCGGGTTACCGGCATACATATACTGCACCTGGCGTGCCGTTGTCTTGGCACGCGATGCCGTGAGGTCAATCTTCAAGTTGCGCACAGGCTCAAGCGTTGCTCTTAGCTGCAGGTCCTCGGTCTGATTGGTAGCAGCCGGCGTAGCAAGCGAGTCAGCCACCATCAGCCAGCCGTTCTCGCGTGCCTTGTCTATATACGAGTCGCCAACGAAGCCGAACGCAAAGTCTAAGCCTGGCGACAGCGGACCGTAGCCCGAACCCTGTCCGAACATATTACCAACCATCGGCTTGAAGCCCGGTATCGACATCGAGTACTGGTTGCGATAGCTGATGCTCACGTTGCGCACCATCATCATCAAACGTGCCACGCTCTGCGCTGCACGATACCACTTCTGATTTTCAAGTGGTTCCTTTGCCAGAACCGACACCTTTATCTTCGTAGCCGAGTCTACCTTGTTCAATATCAAGATATTGTTGTCGTCGACACGCTTGTACTTCAGTTCGAACACTCTGCCTGCCTCCGTGCGTCCGCTTACGATGATGCGCTTCGTGCGCTTACCGTGGTTCACCTTTATAGTAGTGTCGGGCATGAGCGTTATTTCCTTCTCGAAGCCCTTCTTCTTTTTGCTCAGCAGGTCGCGTGGGTTGAGATCTTTTGCCAGTGCAGGCTTCTTCTTCGATTTTAGGTCGCCACCCTTTGCGTCTTCCTCACGCTTCTTCTTAGCCGCCTCACGTTTCTTCCTTCGCGCCTCCTCTGCCTTCTTGCGGTTGGCAGCCGAGTTGTCTTTCTTGAAGCGGTCGTTCACCTTCTTCAGGAACGGAACATGGTTGTAGAGCTTCTCCAGGTTCCACTGGCTGTTGAGGTTTATCTGTCGGTTGTTGGCGATAGTGTTACCGAGCGACGTGCCGTCCTCAAGGTCCGAACCGCGCATCCAGTTGTATGTAGCGTTGTACGAGCCGTCGGCTGTGAGCCAGTCGAACACCGGAATGAGGTTGATAGGCACCTTGTACGATGCCTGGAACGATTGGTTGTACTTCAGCGGTCTGCCCAAATGCTTGATGGATGTCCACACGGAGTCTTTCCATGCCTGATAGCTGTCGGGATAGAGGTCTTTGTTCACCGGTGTGTATGGTTCCTCAATCTCTGCGTTTGTGGCACTTTGAAAGTTCATGTGCAAGTTCTTCGTGAGGTCCCAACGCAGGTTGAACTCGCGGTTCCACAAGAACTGTGACGAGAACGTGAGCGGCAGCTTCTGGTTCTCGGTCGACTCCATGTCGCGCTCCTGCAGCTCATAGTAGTTGCGTGTGATGTCTGTGTTGAACGCCACATTCTGCGGCAGCCAGTTCAGTCCGAACTTCTTCGGCAAATCGAGCCATTTTGAGCGTTTCTTTATCTTCTTGAATGGCTCCCATGCCTTGTACACCGGCGACCACGAATAGTTGAATGCACCACGCCAGTTGTCCTCGCGCTCGTAGATAGTCGTCTCACCCGTGGTGTAGCTATGGCTATGACTGTACGAGAACGAGAAGTTTGCTGGGTCGTAAGGCATCGGGTGGCGCTTGTTCTGTATGCCGACACGCACGTTCGACAGCGAGAAGTTGGTCTGCGTCACCTTCGTCACGGCGAGACTCTCAATCGAGTCGCGCTCGTGCTTAGAGCCAGCCGCTTCGAGAGCGTCGTCGAGCTCCATGTCGGTGTCAAGCGGATTATACTTTGGCGATGTCTTCTCCTTAGTCACCGAGTAGTAGAGCGGTGCCGTCACCTTCGCCTTGTCGGGGAAGAACTTGCCGAGCTCTACGTTTGCCGTAACGGTGTAGTTGGAGTAGTTGTCGGTAGAACGCTGTGCTACGCCCTCCTCCAGTCCGCCGAAACCTGCCGAGCTATATTTGCCCTGCACGTTGACGGTGCCGAGGTCGGAGAGTTGCAGGTTGAGCGTGCCCTGTGCAGCCCAACCGCCCGAGTTGTTGAATTCCTTCAGTCGGAGTTCGTTCACCCAGACCTCACCACTCTTCACCTCGCCCGAGTTGTTGCGCACACCGATGACCATTGTCTTCACCTCGCCCAGCGTCGGATTACCCATCACCGAGATGCGGTTCTTAGGCTGGTCGGGGTCGTACGCCGAGTAGAGTCGGTTGAACGAAGCCTGTCCGTGCGCCTTCGCCTTGTTGCGTTCCTTCTTCAAGCCGGTGAGCTTAGAGAGAGCTATGTCGAGCATGTTCTCCTCTGGCCACACGGCGCGAGCGTCGGTAGCCGAGAAGCGTCCGTACTTGCCTGGCTCGGTCAGCTTCAGCGGTATCTCGTACTCGTAGAAGTTGCTCTTGTAGTCGGAACCGAGACGTATGAACACCGACAGCTGTCCGTCCTCAAGGTTAGTCTGGTTGGGCTGGAAAGCGTTGGCGTGCACGAACATCTGCAGGCGTTTGTACTGTCTGAGGTCGAGCGATGTGTTCTTGTACACCGCCTTCGCCTCGCCTGTGCCGAGCGTGGTGACGCTCATCGAGAGTGCCTGCTCGTTGTTCTCAACGAGTTGTGGCTGCGTGGGGTCCTGTCCGCGCTTGATGCCAGGCGGCAGGATATAGTTGACGGGCTGTTTGTCGTTGTTCTCTTCGATGTTCACGGCACTCACCACGAGCTTGCCCGATGTTGAAGCCGAGTTGTCGAGGTTCTGCTCGTAGACGCGCCACTCGCCACGCACGAGGTCGAGTGTGCCGAAGCGCAGCACGATAGGATGTTTGAAGCCGGTGAGGAACATACGCATGAAGCGCATAGATGTGAAGTCGTTGATTGCGCCGAACTTCTTCTCGTACTCGCGCAGTGGGATGCGGAACTGGTACCAGTTGACGGTCTCTGTCTTGTTGTTGCGCAACTGGTGGGTGTCCTCGCGCTTGTCTACTATGTAGTTCTTGCCCACCTCGAGGTCTTCGGGGCGGATAGACACGCGATACTGGAAGAACTTCTCGTACTCGTTGAGCGTGTAGTCCTGGTTGATATCCTCAACGTCGGGTGTCGACTTGTACGATGTGTCGTAGCTCTCGGTGCGCGAGTCGTTGTCGGGCGAGTTGCCCTGCGGGTTGTTTATGTACTTGTAGCGGCGCAGGATAGGTGCCTTCATCCTGTCGTAATCGGAACCGCGGAAGTAGTGGTAGTTGTCGCCTGCCGGGTCTGCCCAGATTGAGTCCCACACGGCTGGGTTCACCTTGCCCTGCACTTCTTTGAGAAAGTCCTGATAGCTCTCCCACTTCTGCTCCTCCTCATCGTTGAGTCCGTTGAAGCCCACGTCCTGCAGCGCACGCGAGCCCTTCGATGTTGCGAAGGCGTACACGACGGTAGCCTGGTTGGGCACCTTACCCCACTGCGTTGTGGTGAAATTCTGCGAGCCGTCTACGGGCATTCCACTCTCGTAGAACTTCTTGCCGTCGCGCAGAATGTCCTCGCTCATCTCGCCGAGGTTGATGTAGAAGTCGCCACCGTAGTCGGCAGCCACGCCCTGCTCGCGTGTATAGATGAACGGGTCGAGCATCCAGAATTCGATGTACTCGATGTTGGCAGCCTCGAAGTCGTTGGTGTCGAGCTTACGCATCATACCGCCCCAACGCTTCTGCGGATTGTTGAGTGTGCCATCGTAGTTGAGGTCGGGGTCGAAGTTGTACGGGCCGCGCTCGTTCGGGTAGTAAGCGAGGTTAAGGATGTTGAGCATCGACGAGTTGCCGTTGTATGCGCTCTGGTCGCGGGCTGGGAACAGCTCGCTCACATAGAACTCGCGAACGTAATGGTTAGACAGCTGGTCGAGGTCGCTCTTGATGTGGCTCGGTGTGAGCGACGAAGAGCGGCGTGTGAAGAGCGGGTCGATGGTGTACCACGCCAGGCGCGAGCGGTTGAAGCCCGAGCGCAGCGTAGACTTGTCGCCCGACTCGGGGAACATCGACGGCACCGACGAGATTATCCACGACGTAGGTGTAGACACGTCGATGGTGTTCTTGGTGTTCTCGAAGTCGTCGATGTACGAGGCGTTGTCCTGCGTGCCGCTGCTCTGTCCGGCAATGAGTTGCGCGAACTCGCCCGAGAACGAGATGCTCGAAGGCTGCGTAAGATGCAGGAAGGGCAGCTTGTCGAGCATGTTCGTGAGCCACTGGCTCTGCTTCTTCCAGTTGATGTTCAAGCCCCAGATGGTGTTGTTGAGCGGCTCCGAGCCCATGTTCACCTTGTTGGTGAGCGCCTGTTCGGAGAGGTGTTGGAACGTACCCGAGAGCTGGAAGTCCTTCGAGAAGTCGTACTCCCAGTTCATACCGAACATCGTCTTGCGCTCCTGTCCGTAGTCGGTGTTGCTTTCGAGCGACACGTTCACGGCGGTGCCGGCGTCGATGATGCTCTGGTTGAGGATGGTCACCTCGCCGCCCGAGTAGTCGACCGAGTAGTCGGTGCCTTCGGCGAGCGTGACACCGCCTGCCGTAACCACGACAGAGCCTTGCGGAATGTTGTATGCGCCGAGCGAGATGACGTTAGCCGATGTGCCGCGGAACTGTCCCATGAGCACGTACTTGTCCTTCTCGGCTATCTGCTTAGCCACGATTTTCGTAGAGTCGTACAGCTCGGTGAAGGCATACTTCGCAGCCTTGTCTGCCGCCACACCGTTCTTCAGAAGTGTCTCGTACATATAGCTGCCGAACGGTTCGGCAACGGGGAAGAACACGCGTCCGTTCGTAACGGTGTAGCCCTCCACGTAGTCGAAGTAGCCGTTGGGGTGCGCCTTGTTGTTATTGTCGAGTCGGTCGGCTCCGAGGAACTTTATGAGGGTCTGGTTCTTCACCTGTGGCTCGGGTATGTATGTGAGGTAGACACCGGCGGTGTCGCTCTGGAACTTCACATCCAAGCGGAACTTCTCCTTCTCCACCGACGATGCGAGGTAGTACACGTTCTTCATCATCAAGCCCCAGTTGCCCTGATGTGGGTTGTTGCTGGTGTTCTTCAGTGCCTTCACGTAGAGTGCCTTGTTCGAGTCGGTGATGTCCGACGCGAACTCGCCCACCTGGTATGTCACGCCGCCGTATGTGTACTCGTAAGCCACGGCGAGCACCTGGTCGGTCTGCAGCGATGTCTTCAGCGAGATGTAGCCTAAAGCCTTGTTCACGGTGTACTCCGACGAGTTGAGCAGGCGCGCACGCTCCAGCTTCTCGTAGTCGGATCCGCCCACGAAACCGGCTATTCCGTCGAGCACGGTAGAGGTCTGGTCGATGTCGCGTGCGGCGGCGTACTGCGATGTCATGGCTGCATACTCCGAGTTGGCAGCATTGGCAGGCACGGGCTGACCCGTGATGCCCCACAGATTGTTCGACACGCGGTTGTTCTCGCCCAAGTCGGTGAGGGCGATGATGTTACGTGTGTTCGACGTTACGCCCGACTTGTTCGTCACCCACACCTCCACGCGGTTGATAGTGATGCCCGATGTGAGGTTGGGCAGCGAGCGCATCGACTCGTCGTAGCGGTCGTGGAAGTACTGCGCGAGGAAGAAGTGGCGGTTCTCTTCGTAGTTGGCTGCGTCTATCTCGAACGGTGTGAACTGCTTGCCGCCCTTCGACGACACCGACTTCGACGACGACTTCTTCTGCGAGGCTACGAGCTGCAGCTTGAGCTTGCCAAACTGCAGGTCGGTGCGCAGACCGAAGAGCGAGGAAGCTCCGCGCACGAGCGACGAGTTGGAGGGGAACGACACGTTGCCAGCCTCGATGAGCTTCACAATCTCGTCCTCCTTGCCGTCGTACTTCAACTTGAGGCTCTGCGCGTCGAAGTCGAACGTAGCGTCGGTGTTGTAGTTGAGGTTCATGTTCACCTTGTCGCCCACGCGTCCGTTCAGACTCACGTTTATCTTCTCGTCGAAGTCCATCGTGGTGGTCTTGCGGTTGCGCACGGGAAGCGACGGGTTGTCGATGCTCTTCATCGTGGCACCGAACTTCAGCTCGGCAGTACCCTGCGTCTTGATGCGCACACCGCCCGGTCCGAATATCTTCTCAGCCGGTCCGAGGTCGAAGTGCATGTCGGTGAAGTCGAACTTCTCCTTGCCCTTAGCCTGGTATATCTCGTCGTTCTTCTTGCGGAAGAACTGGTTCATCATGCGTCGCTCGCTCCACTTGCGATACTCCTCCTGCGTCATCATAAACGGGGCGTTGATGTACGAGTCGGATATCTTCGAGCCGATAATGTAGCGGTCGAGCGAGTCGTTGTACACTACGTCCTGCTTCAGGTTGTCGGGACGCTTCAGGTCGGCAGCATTCTGGCCGAGGTCGTCGAGCGTTATGGGCAGCGTGCGCTGTATCTTCCAGCGCGGATGCAGCAGCGAGTCGGGTATCGAGTCCTCGTTCTCGAGCTTCGGCTGCGCCTTGATAGCGAGCGTGTCGGGGCGGTCGGCATTAGCATCAGCATTGGCATCGCGCTGCGGAGCCGCGTCGCGCGTCTTGCGCACGGAGAGCTTGCGCTGCGGTCGTTGCGGTGTCTGCGTGATGGCATACGATGCCACAGCCGCCATAACCATTACGACGACAAACACGCGAGCCGTGCCGAGCGAACGTATCGCCTGCAGCCTACACTTTAAAAATCGGTTTATAATATTTGTGAAATTCAAAATCAGCTTATTTATAGGAGGCTACGGCATCCCTGCCGTAGCCACGCAGCCACCAACTTATTTACTTAATTTGCTTCAACGCCAACTTCACCACCTGCTCAACGGGCAGCGTAGCATCGTCGGTGAGTATCGCCGTAACCACCTTAGCCGTTGGCGCAGGCGAGAAGCCGAGCATCGTGAGCGCAGCCACCGCCTCGTCGCGCACATCGACGGGTATTGTGCTGTCGGCAGCCGTGCCGGCAGACACCTTCTGCGCTATACCCAGCGAAAGAATCTTGTCCTTCAGGTCGACAATGATGCGCTGCGCGGTCTTCAGACCGATGCCCTTCACACTCTTCAACACGCGCTCGTTGCTCGTAGAGATGGCATTGCAGAGCTCCGACGGCGATGCCGACGAGAGAATCATACGCGCCGTGTTGGCTCCCACACCCGACACGGTGATGAGCAGACGGTAGAGGTCGCGCTCCTGCTTCGACGCAAAGCCAAAGAATGTGTAACTATCGTCGCGACCGCCAGTGACAAGAGCCTCGTGCACAAACAGTTTCACGTTCTGCTTGCCCTGTATCGCCTCGTATGTATTCAGCGAAATATTCAGCGCATAACCCACGCCGTAAGCCTCAACAATGGCTTGCGCCGGAGTGAGTTCTGTTAGTTCGCCCTTTATGTAATCAATCATTTCTCAGTACGTTTTATTCGTTGTTTTGTTGTCAGCATTAAGCCCTCAAAGTGCTTAACGTTTATTAATAACGTACCTTTCCGCAATTTATTATATACACAGGCGCAGTTTGTTGCAGATACAGGCGCAGTTTATTGCAAATACAGGCACAGTTTGTTGCTCTTCACCCTATGCTTTTGTCATCGTTGCGCGTCCGCCACCCGATCAGATTCCGTCCGCCACCCGATCAGATTCCGTCCGCCACCCAATCAGATTCCGTCCGCCGCCCGATCAGATTCCGTCCGCCGCCCGTAGGAGGATATGGCATCTTGCCATATCCACGCAGCCCTCATAGGGGGTGCAGCGGTCTCCGCTGCACCAACAAAGCAATCAACCACCAAACAAACAACCAAACAAACAACCAACCAACCAAGCAACCAACCAAGCACCAAACAAACACCAAACAAACACCCAACCAAACACCCAACCAACAAACCATTTAATTTTACCCATCAAAAGCAGCCATATATCCAACAAAAACACTAACTTTGCAAATCCATAAAAACTCCAACCATATGTCCAACACAAACACCATCTTCACAGAAGAACATAACATCCAAACACCCTGCAAGCTCTTCGTCGTGGGCGATCCACAGGTGCTGCTCATACAGCCGTCGGCACGCCACGAGGAAAAGAACGACGGTGTGCGACACGAGGTCGACCTTATTGCACGGGCGAGCTCCACAGGCTTCGTCATGGTCTTCTTCGACTGCGTTGAGTGGGCGCGTGCGCTCATGCCGTGGGCAGACGACGCCGTGTCGCGCGACGCAGAGGTGGGCAGGCACGCTCCCGACACGCTGCACTTCATTGAGCACACCCTACTGCCATGGCTTCGCGAGCGTTTCGGCGCACTGCCCTGTATCATCGGCGGCTACTCGCTCGGCGGACTCTTCGCCCTTTGGGCTGCGCGCAACACCGATGCCTTCGCCGCCGTAGCTGCCGCATCGCCTTCGCTCTGGATTAAAGGTTGGGGCGAATATGCCGCTGCACACCCCATCCCATCTCCCCAGGCAACATCTCAACACCTCAACATCTCAACACCTCAACATATCACCACTACAACACCTATTCACCTCTCCCTCGGCGACCGCGAGGAGCATTGTCGCAACCAGCGCATGAAGCGCATCGGCGACTGCGTGCGTGCAGAACACGCCCTACTCTGCCAGCAACTCTCCCCCACCACCGTCACCCTGCGCTGGCACGAAGGCGGACACTTCGGTGCCGAGGCAGAGCGCACAGCGGAAGCATTCGCATGGTGCATAGAGCAATTAGTACATAACTTTCAACAGCCACAAAAATAATACCAAATGATATACTTAAATAGCTTTAATTTGCCCCCAATAGACGAGGAAGAACACTTCTTAAATTCCTTTCGCCGTACATGCTACGACTCATACTATCCATTCAACTTCTTCACATCCGACAAACAACTTGGGCGTATCGACTTTTCGGACATCACAATACTATGCGGAAGCAACGGTTCGGGGAAAAGCACATTGCTAAATATCATAGCCGAGAAACTAAAACTGGATAGAAAAACCACATATAACAAGACCCATTTCTTCGACCCCTACCTTGAGAAATGTCGTTACGAATTAAGCGTACACGACCCATTACAACTAAAAAGCCTCAAACGCTTATCAAAGATAATAACAAGCGACGACGTGTTTAGCAATATCATCGAGGTTCGTGAAAGGAATGAAAATCTGAACTTCAAACGCGAATTGATTTTCAACGAGAAGAATAACATAAATCGGTACGGCGGACAAGGACCACGCGGATTTAACACTGATGACCCACAAAGCATGAAAGCATACACCGACTATCATCAAAAGAGAAAACAATCGGGCTCCAGATACGTTAGAGAAAACGTCGGAGTAGACGAAAGAACCTACTCAAATGGCGAAAACGGCTTTAAATACTTCACCGACTCTATCCAACCCGGAGGCCTGTATCTATTAGACGAGCCCGAAAATTCGCTATCGGCAGAGATGCAGCTCGAACTGGTGCAATTCATCATCGGTATGGCACGGTTCTACGATTGCCAGTTCATCATGTCAACCCATAGCCCATTCCTCTTGTCTATACCTTACGCCAAGATATATGATATGGACAACTCGCCCGTCTCTGTGTGCAAATGGACCGACCTACCCAGCGTAAGAATTTATTACGAATTCTTCAAAGACCACGATTGCGAATTCAACAGAATCTAAACACAAACCCAACAACACTTAGACCCACAACAACCAGAGTCGACGAATATTGACAGCCGACGGAATATTTTTTATAAATAAGGTGTATAATTCAAATAAAACCCTTATCTTTGCAAAAATATCTCTCCTAACGGAGAATAAACACAAGGTGTGAATTTCATAAAAGTTCTTGCAACTTTTGAGATATGACTTACTAATATATTTTTTTGCATGCAATTAGCAATGACTATGCTTTTGCTATCGCCACCTATGGCGATGTGCAAGGACATAAAGTAGACGGCGAAGATGACGCAGGATTGCTTAGATTCACCTTCTACAGCCAGTGTAAGCCAACGCTTACCAAAGGGCATCCACATAATCGGGGCTGACAAACCATCGGCGCCGAGAGTAGAAACTATACCCATACCGAAACACAGTAACTATTATGAAGATGTTGCTCAGCAGCCCACCTCCTGGAGCTATCTGTTCATACATCACATGGCGGTAAAGTCGTTTCAGAAGTGGCTTGAAGCATACAACGCCGACAACACCCGCCCCACTAAACAACCCTTCTTCATACACCAAGCCACCAGCTACGCCTACAAGAATGCGGAGGCACAACGCGGTGTCAAGAAAATCGTGAAGCCCACCATCAGCGGCCTCGTCTTTCTGCAAGGCACCGTGAAGAGCATCCAGAAGTTCCTATCACAATATTTTCCTCAGTACCACTTAGTAAACGACCGTTGTCACGGGCGTCCAGCCTCCATACGCGACACCATCATGCAGCCCTTTATGAACGTACTGAAAGCCCACCCCGAGCAAGTCACTCTCCTCAACGCCCCCATCGAGAAGTTCGCCAAAGACCACGTGAAGCTCCGCGTCCTCACCGGTCCCTTCAAAGACTACGAAGGCTACATCATCCGTATCGACCGCAACCGCCAACTCGTCTTCGACTTCGCCGGCCACGCCGTCGCACTCAGAGGCGTGCACCAAGAAGATTTTGAGGTGGCAGAATAGATAGCACAACAATCTTTCAACGCCCATCACCCCGACTGTAACCTTACATTGGCAATATGCCAACATTTTCGATAAGTGAGAACAATAAAAGCTTGCTTTCAGATTGTCGAGCGAAGAATTTTCATGCAAACGAGCGCAGAACCAAACTTGTTTGAACTATGCCGAGTGCAGCCGAAATCACTTGTGGGTAAAATGTATGAAATAGTTAATAAACAAGTGAAATTTTTAACATCTCAATGTATAGGCAATTGTAAAAGTGACTATACAAAGGGTTATGCCCTAAATTGAGTACTAACAAATGATATAATAAATAATGTATCTTAAAATGAAACAGAATTACAACAAACACATAAAGTTGCTTTGTGCCACTTGTGGCTCAGGTGATTTTTTCGAAAAGAACGAAAAGACAGATGTCATTACTTGTAAAAAGTGCAATCGTGTTTACCATGGAGGTTATGACGAGCTTGTAGAGCTAAACAAAAAAAACATAAACTCCGAAGTAGAAAGCATGAAGCAGGAAGTGAAAAAAGACATTATTAAAGACTTGAACAGCATGTTTAAGAAAACTGGCTTTAAACTTAAATAATATGGAACAATTTACAATCGCAAATTGGATTGCCTTGGCAAGCGTTATCATCTCACTTGTAGCCTTGGTCAAGTCTTTCTTAACAGACCGGAAAGCCAAGGATTTAGATTTACTGTTAAAAGAGCAGCAGATTCAAACACACAAGCAAGAAGTTATCGAGAGTCAAAAGGCAGATATTGAAGTCAATGTTATCCAAACGCCACGCGGTGAAATGAACTGTTTGAAATTTTACAATAAAGGGAAAGCAATCGCGCAGAAAATCAATTTTGAGATAACAGATGATCCCGAGAACGACATTACGCTTCGTATGCCAAAAGATTTCTTGCCCTATCCAAAGTTACACCCACAACAAAGTTTTGAAATAAGATTTCTCAATCTAGCCCAGAAGCCACATCAAACAATAAAGATTGTTTGGGACGATGCCTTTGAAAAGAGCAGAAGCAAAGAAATGACAGTGGACATGTAATTCTGAAAACATTTTAATTTTTTAGCAAATACATAATGGAAGTTGGTGAGAAAATTGATAATTATGTCATTACGGAAGTTCTGGCAGGTGGAATGTCGGAAGTATATCGTGTTTTCGACAGTACAGAACGATATGTTCTAAAGATTGTCAAGGCTGATGCTACGGAAGAAGACATAAGATTATTCCGTAGAGAGATTAGAATTCTCCAAAAACTTAAACACCCTAACATCATGGAGATTGTGGCAGATACATATAATGCTGATAGACCATATTATGTGATGCCAAACTGTGGAAAGTCTTTTGTAGAATTGGCGTGTAGTCAAATGACTGATTTTGAATTGTTAAACTATGCCGTACCATTTTGTGAAGCAATTCAATATGCCCATGAATCAGAAGTTTACCACCGTGACATCAAGCCACAAAACGTATTGTTGTACAAGGGTATAGTAAAAGTCTCTGACTTCGGATTATCTCGATTTGTCAACCGTGACACAGCGACCATGACAAAAACAAGTACCACAGCAGGAACTGCTGGATATATGCCTCCTGAATATCTCACAGGTGAGTTTAAGAATGGTACTGTTGAAAGTGATATCTATATGATAGGCAAAACTTTGTACTATGTCTTTAGCCATGGCAAAGATATAAGTAATGTCAGAGCAGAAATGGTTTCAGTTCCGATTTTTTCTATTGTGGATAAATGTACAAAAGATACTCCAACACAACGTTACTCGTCTGTTTCAACAATAGTCAATGAATTAAAGAAATATCGAGAGTTGTTGGAAGCAGCGGAAACAGCCCCCAAAACAATAAAAGAAATTAAGGCAACTTATAAGCCAAACACGCCACAATACAACAAAGAGGTATTTAAGACACTGAGTACTTTAGGATATAATCCGATGGATTGGGGCGATGTTTTGCAAGAATTGAGAGATCAAGAATTGGTACAAGTGTTGACGTACAATCGTGATTCCATTGTTTCCTTGTCATTACACTTCATTGATTGCATAAAAAATCCAAGCGATTTTGTACAATTTGATGATATTGATGAATATGCGAGGTTTACAAAGATTTTAGTAAACTTAAACACAGATGAATCTATCAAGCAGAGCCTTATTTTTTTTATGTTGAATACGGCTATCACCTTCAATCGTTTTACTGCAATGAAAGTTGTCGCAAACATTCTAAATGAGCAAATAGATAGAGATTATGAGAGATATAAGATTTTCGTAATGCTTCAAAAGAAGCAATTAGAGAGCATTTGTGAGTCGTTGAATGCTGATTCTGAGTTCAATGATAAGATAAAAGCTTTATTAAAAACTAAATAAAGGAACATCGAATAGAGGAAATAATGATTCCCACTAGAATCGAAAGATTTAACAGTTAAATATGAGGTTTCTGAGCTTGATAATTTTTCTTTTCTGAGATATAATGAATTTTTACATATAGATGTATGACGCAAACATTATAGAAGTTTGCCGTTTTTTCAAATTGCTAATGTATGCATAAAGTAAAAAAAATCTTTTCAAGGTTTTGGCTTGATAAGGCTTTTATTACAAGGAGATCATGTCAGGTGGTAGGATGCATTTATACCATCTGTGGTTTTCTCTCTGTGTGGTTCTCTTTTAGTGATTGTTTGCCAAAGGATTGGACTTTTTGGTATAAGCTTCTCTTGTCCATTGGTGTATTGTTTGGAATTTCAATAATCTGTGGTTTTATTGTGACATGGTTTACTTTATCCCAAACGAAGAAGATTGTGTTAACTTCAAATTCTGGTCATAAAGTCTATGTTCAATATGGAGACATATATTCCCCTTCTATTGTTAGTGCTAACTATGAAGAAAGAAGAAATATTGTCGTTTCAGTCAACAGGTGTTTTGATACGATAGTTGACAATGACCTTGTTTCTGATAAATCTCAACATGGAAGAGTCATGAACAAGTTGTATGCAAAAGGACTATATACATCCGACACGTTAAATGAGAAAATTCAAGAGAAACTTCGTGGTGAACCTTATGTTGATTTGACTCGGACAAATAAATCCAAAGGAAACACTTTTCGATATGATGTGGGAACTATAGCAGAGATACAAGGAGACAATCCTATTATATATTTCTTTTTAGGACTAACCAAGTTTGATTCGCATTTTATGGCAAGTACGACCAAGGATGAATTTGTCCTTGCAATTCAAAAACTAATAGATTATTGCAACACTCGTTCACAAGGTTATCCTATAATAATGCCATTGATTGGTTCAAATTTAGCAAGAACTGATATTTCTCAAAAAGATATTCTGAAATATCTAATTCAAGCTTTTAAAATCAATCGTGAAAAAATCTCCGCAGATATTCATATCGTGATTTGGAAAGGAGATAAAGATAAAATATCAATTCATAATTTATAAAACTATGGCTAACAGAACAGGAAATTATTGCGCATTTTATGTAGCAGAGCCTTTTAATCAAAATAATTTAGGTGCAAATGCTGCAAAGGATTTTTGTTATTACAATTTATTGAAAGCATGGAAGGCGGCAGACTTGTCTTTCCCATTTGTTGACTCTCATAACAAAACATATTCCGTTCGCGACGGAAGTGATTGGGAGCAAACTTAAAGCCAAGACTTCATGAGAGATTGAACGCTTCTGCAAATGTTGTTTTGTTTTTGAGTTCAGAAACGAAATATAGTAGAGCCTTGCGAGAGGAAATAGACTATGCAATCAACACCAAAGGCTTGCCAATAATAGTTGTATATCCAGAACTCACCACAAAGGCAGACATTCATACTCCATCCGGTTTTACTACAAAAGTAAAAAACTTATGGAATAAGTTACCTGTTTTCAGAGACAATAAGTATAAGGTACCAGTACTACATGTACCCTATAATAAGGTTCTGATTAGAAAAGCACTTGATGATTCCGATTTTAGAGTTGCAACAAAGACAACTGCGGATGATTACTTTTATAAATAAAGAGACAACAGATGATTTTTAAAAAACAGAATGTTTTTTATAAAAACTTGCTATGTCTCAAATATCAGACAACAACAAGCGAATAATAAAGAACGCTTGCTTCTCTACTTTCATGATAAAGGCAGATATACGACAAAGGTTCCCTGAGCCTTATGCCAGTATGTATTGCCAACAATTTGATGATTTCTAAAATGTTGCGGATTTCTTTGAATTCGCAGCAAAGTTAATGAGTAGATAAAATAATGAATATAATAAAGACAAATATTGAAGGCGTGCTAATTATAGAGCCACACCTTTTCCGTGATGCTCGTGGTTATTTCTTCGAGAGCTTCAGCGAGCGAGAGTTTGAAGAAAAGGTTGCCCCAATCCTGGGACACAGTGTTCACTTCTGCCAAGACAACGAGTCTATGAGTTGTTACGGCGTAATGCAAGGCTTGCACTTCCAGCGTCCACCTTATACTCAGAGTAAGTTGGTGCGTTGCGTAAAGGGTAGAGTTCTTGATGTTGCAGTTGATATTCGTAAAGGCTCCCCTACTTACGGCACGCATGTGGCTGTAGAACTGACAGAAGATAATCATCGCCAGTTCTTCATTCCAAAGGGCTTTGCTCATGGTTTCGCCGTTCTCTCAGAAACAGCTGTCTTCCAGTATAAGTGTGATAATTTCTATCATCCAGAAGCCGATGGAGGCATCTCTATCCTTGATGATAGCCTTGGAATTGATTGGAAGATACCAACCGAGCATGCCAATCTCTCAGAGAAAGATACGAAGCATGCGATGCTGAAGGACTTTGATAGTCCGTTCGATATCAACGTGGATTTATATTGATAATACGTTGTTCTTGTTTAGCATTGACTATGCCGTAATGGAGAAGTCTAAGGAAATCTATACCTTGCCAGCCGAGTTTGGCTGGAGTGACTTAGGCAGCTGGGGCAGCCTCCGCACCCTTCTCCCACAGGACGAAGATGGCAATGCAAAAGTAGGCAAAGACATCCGCCTCTATGATTGCAAGAACTGTGTGGTCCACGCCGACGAGGAGACCAAGGTCGCAGCTCAGGGATTGGATGGTTACATCATAGCCGAGAAGCACGGACAACTTTTGGTTTGCGAGCTAAAAGAGGAGCAGAGAATCAAGGAGTTTGGGAAATAGTATATTTGGGACTTATGAATAATATTTTTTTTGATGAAGCAGGTTATACAGGTGCAGACTTAACGAATGTGTCTCAACCATATTTTGCATTGGCATCGGTTCGCTTTACGGAAGAAGAACTTGCTACTATACGAAATGATATAGGCTTGGATGCCTATGCAACGGAAATGCATTTTAAAAAGATGCATACTAATTGGGAAGGAAGAAACTTGCTGGACAAGTTGTTTTCTCATCCACTTCTAGATAAAAAACATATAAAAACAGGTGTTGCACTAAAAAGATTCTGTATCTATGCTCAAATTGTCGATACGATTATTGAGACATACCTTTATAGCAATGGTATAGATTTATATAAAAATCGAAATAACAATAAATTAGCAAATATCCTTTATGCTTTTTCTCTTCACCATAAAAATCAAGAGTTAGTATCCAATTTTGAGAAAGCTTTTGTGGAAATGTTACGTAAACACAGCCAAGATGCAATTGTGAAGTTTTATCAATCTGTAGATTTATTGATTAATGATTCGGCAACGACCGATAGCTTTAAAGAGTTGTTGTTTATGATTATTTCAACAAACGAAACGGTTCAAGATGCGTTGGTAAATGATAATCCTTTTTATTTGGATAATACGTTGTCCTTATTTGTTGCATTGGTTGGAAAATGGTATTCTGACACAAAAGCAAAAGATGATATAATATTTGATAATTCTAAACCTATAGCTTTTCAAAAAGACTTGATTGAAAAGTTAAGAGACATGCCTGTTAAAGAAACAGAAGTGGGTTATGATGATAGAAAACATGTGTATCCATTACCTATAGGTAAGATTCTGTTAGCAAGTTCTACTGATTATTTGGGGATACAAATTGCTGATACTGTAGCGAGTGCAATTGTTTTTATATTGACAAATAAGAATGCTAAACTTCAAAAATATCAGCAACAGTTAAAAGGTTTTGAAGTCTTCCGAGAAACTGATGTACCATTAACTCCATCGACAAAAGAATATTTGTCAAAAAATATAGATACATCATCAGATATTAGCCCTTTGAATTTTATTTGTGAACACTTACAATAGTAGAGTAAATGTCAAATCAAATATCAGATAATAATAAGTGAATGGCGAAGAAGACACTGCTACTTTACTTCCGAATGCTCTTGATAATAAGTTATGAGGCATTTTTGATTGTTTGGCGATAAAATAAAGATAATGATAGATACTATATATTTTTGGATATTGTTTGTTATTGTGTGTATAATAGCTATAGCTCCTGCTATGATTTTTTATATTGCCTTTTTCAATGATGAGGATGACGATGCAGGTAGTGCAAGTTATTTAATGGCTTTGTCTGCTTTGCTGTTGGGATTGGTACCTGTTGTGGGAGGAAATGTATTGCCCGTAGATATCCTAAGTCTGTCTTATTGGATAGCTGAGGGTATAATAGGAGTAACTCTTTTCTTGATTTTTATATTTCATGTTAAGAGAAATACTCACTATTTGTTTAGCACATTGTTGACTTTGGGTATTTTGGCAACTTTGTGGTTTACACATACAAATATGCGGCTAAAACACGACTTACCTTATTATGGCAATTTTTCATTTGCGATGCCAGAATCTCTTTATTCTATATGGCTTCCTATTGCCGTGATATTGGCTTTATTTGCATTAATGCTTAGACGAAAGGAAATTAATTATGTAGAGATACCAAAAGAGAACAGTTCACCAAAAACAGTTAATATAGAAAACTCATTTGGAAATGTCTTAATGAGAAAAAGCATAGAAGAACTTACTGAGAGATTAGCAGAGCAAAATGACAAGATAGAGGCTCACTTAGCTTATTTGCTTAATGAAATAAATAGTGTTAGAATAAATAATGTGGTGAGTGATGAAAAAAAAACACCCCCTAAGTTTGACAGGACAATGTATGAGTGCTTGCAACAATTATCATCCAAGGTTGATGCCCTCATGGATGTTTCGTCCATGAGAGTGCCTGTAAATAATTCGGCTCATTCAAACATAATGCTTATACGAGAAATAACCCATTTCATAGCAACACCTTTAGCAAATATTGAAGGTAATGTAGAGCTTTTAGGAAAAACCTTGAACCAGAAGAAGACTGATAAGAATCTCGTTAATTATATAGATAGAATTAAGACGAGTCTTACTATATGTAAAGGTATTCTGGAAACTTATCGTGAAATCTATCTCTGCTCAAAAAGTGATGATAAGTTCGGATTGCGAGAGTTGATTGAAGAGACTTTCGAATTATATAGGGAGCGAGAACATAAAAAGTTAGTATTGAACACAAACATTCAAAGTTCATATCCTTCCTATAGTAATTATTTTATGATGTCTTTGTTGCTTCCTATACTTTCTAATGCGGTAACTGCTTCTTCTGAAAACGCAACCATAGAACTTATAGAAAGCAATGGTGTTGTCAAAATATCTAATACCTATGTTGATGATGTTGACATAGATAAGATGGAAGTAGATGGTTATTCTAGTAAACCTGAACATTATGGACTTGGGTTATATACCGTAAGGCATCTGTTGTCTACAAGAAAATTAGGCAAACTAAAGTGTTATAAGCAGAATAATAGGGTTTATTTTGAAATACCAATCAAATAAAACATTAATTATGGATAAAAATGTAGAAGTACTGGTTGTAGACGATGATTTGACGGCTGCTCAGACTTTTTCAGAACTTATTGCTACAAAATACAGATTTCGTACAGAAGCTTACTCAAACCTTGAAAAAGTTTTGGAGGTTGTTAGAACGGGTACTGTAAAAGTGGCAGTCTTGGATGAGCGTATGCCAGATATGAATGGTACGGATTTATTTAAAAAGATACATCAGATTAATCCAAACATCAAAGCTGTGCTTTTGACGGGGGAAGCAGATCGCTTAGACATCATGAAGGCTGCTAAATTAGGATATAGTGATTATTTGGAGAAATCAAATATATCCGAACTTCCAGGAAAGGTTTTGGTAGCTTACACTCAATACGAAGCTTGCATAGTCAATAAATCTAATGAAGAGCAATTGTTGAATATTTTTAATCCTCTAAAACCTCAAACTTGGTTTTATCGTTATACAATAGGTTCCGTAGAATTGGTGGATAAAAACTTCACTTTTGAGGAGGGGTGGAAAACAAAGTTAGCTTTAGTCTCATCAGAGCAAACGCAAGAGTATTCCTATGAATATACAAAAGAATGTAAGGTAATGGCTGGAACGGAATTCAAAGAGAGTGCAAACGTGGTGATAGAAGCAGGAAAACTTGCCTCTTTGAAGAGTCAGTTGGATACTGTTGTTACAAGTCATATTGATAGCTCGCTGTCTCTTTCTGTAACACAAAAAAAGAAGATAACGCAAACGTATAAACTTCAAGAAGGTATAGAGGATGGAAAACAGGCTGTTAAAAAAGTTTTTGAAAGCAATCCAATATACTATAAGTTCAATGTTTTGCTAAAGAAATACTGTCGTTTTTGTGGTAGTGTTCACCTTTTCCCTATTGAGGTTTATAAGCGTATTCCAAAGGAGATGACAAGGGTGCATATTTTCTATGCAGATGGTTCAAATAGAACAATTGATACAGGGGTTGTTTCCATACAATAATTTGAGCATTAATTGTCTAATTTTTAATATGTCAGTAAGCATTCAAATTAGGTCTTAAATTAGAAAGAAGCAACTTCGCTGCTGAATTTAAACATTGAATAATGTATAGAAGTGAGGTTTTGGAATATTTTCGATAAGTGATAACAATAAAAGCTTGCTTTAAAATTGTCGAGCGAAGAATTTTCATGCAAACGAGCGCAGAGCCAAACTTGTTTGAGCTATGCCGAGTGCAGCCGAAAATCACTTGAGTGTAAAATGTATGAAATAGTTAATAAACAAGTAAAATTTTTAACATCTCAATGTATAGACACTTGTAAAAGTGCCTATACAAAGGGCTATGCCCTAAATTGAGTACTAACGTAAGAATCCCATTTGTTACTATTTAAAATATTCTATATAATATGGCAAACGTGAATAGAATCCCATATATAGATGTCTTTAGAGGCTTACTTATGCTACTTGTAGTACTTGGACATTCTATAGGTAATACAGATGACATAATGAATAAAGTAATCTTGTCTTTCCATATGCCAGCCTTCTTCATGCTTTCAGGTATGTGCTTTCATCCAAAGACTAGTAACTACAACTCATTATTGTTATTAAAGAAAAAATCAAAAGGTCTATTATGGCCATATATAACTTTTTCATTAATAAGTGTATTGTTGTATTGGTTGCTATTGGCTGGAACGTCAAAAGATAAAGGTGTGACCGTAGCAGAAACGTTAATAGGAATTCTATGGAATGATGGTCAATATGGTACTATTGTCACAGGCGGTTTTTGGTTTATATATGATTTGATTTGGATTACAATTATTCATGTATTAGCAAAAAACATAAATAGGAATATACAGATAGCATTAGCAACCATCTCTTTCGTCTCATTGTATCTATATAAAGCTGATTTTTATTTCTCGGTAGAAATAATGCGTATATCAGCAGGCTATATGTTCTTCTTACTTGGCGATTTGTTAGTAGCAAATAAAGCGGAAGAGAAGATAGAAAAAATGATTCGGGGGGGG